>ENA-OQKY01000073-OQKY01000073.1-human-gut-metagenome-genome-assembly--contig:-NODE-73-length-138131-cov-44.978117_pt1 | contig 138131 bp, 111 predicted proteins | sample MGYA00242652_ERZ504805 | MGnify/ENA primary metagenome ERZ504805 (study PRJEB26092, sample SAMD00036400) | human gut metagenome | host: Homo sapiens | study: EMG produced TPA metagenomics assembly...
GCCATTTTGAATGAATTGAAACCATACAATTATTTGACATATCTTCTTGAGAAGATGAAAGATCTTGGTCCGTTTCCGGAGGAACATAAAGACGAGATCAGGAAGCTTCTTCCCTGGTCTGATGAACTCCCGGATTCCTGCAGGACAAAAACTAAAAAATAATAGTGCTGTTCCGTTTGGCAAGCAAAACTTGTTGAACGGAATTTTTAATTTGTCAAGGTACGGATTATTTCCTGCTTACGATGTTATAACATTTGATGAGTTGAATAAATTTAGTGATGAATTAAGACAGGAAGTAGAGATGATAATCGGAAGATATAAAATAGAAAGTTGATATATATGTGAGTGCTTGTCATAATTGAACAATTTTGATAGAATCAAGTTGCTTAAAAATATGTAGACAAAAATAGTAATAAAATCACTAAGATTTTTGTCGGATGTCAGGTTGCTGATAAGAGTGACCTGTGAGTTGAAAAATATTATTATACATTTGTTTGTGATAAAAAAGCGATTGAAAAATAAGTCAATTGCTTTTTTATATTATTATAAAAATTATTGTGTGTTTTTGGTTTATATTATTATATATTTATATTGTGAATAAATTTGAAAATTATATTGACCTTTAAAAACAAATGAAGTATAGTAAAAATGTAATGAAAAAAGACCACTTGATACTGATAATATCAAGCGGTCTTCATAGAAAATGCAATCCAAATAATTGAATAGCATCGAGCAAATCTATTCTAAATTATTTTGTGATTTTTGTAAAGCTTTTCTATGATGTTTTTCATTGCAAAATCTAAATCTGCAGATTTTACGAAAAAAATTTATAAGGAGGGCTTTTGAAATGAAAGCAATTAAAATCAAAATGAAACGTAATTGTGAGTATTCACTAAATGTACAAGACATTGATTCCATTTATATAGATGAAATGGGTACATATGTGAAGAAAGCAGAAGTCTACGATTATCTTAAAAAAATACCAAAATCTATAGTGGTAAATATTCCACCATATCCATATTTAATACCAGTATTGAGTACGTCAGGAGAGAAATATGTTTGTTCAGTTGCTAATAGTATAACTGTAGATAATCTATTGAAGTTACCACGTGAATAAAGTGATAGGTAAGAGACACAAGACAGATATTTTTAAATGGTTATATTTATAAAATCGAACATTTTTTCGATATCTGTCTTGCACATTGGAATACAATTTGATAAAATATAGTAAAAATACATAAAAAAACAAAGCTAAATAACGAAAAAACAGGCATATAACACAAGAGGTGTTCTATGGAAAATAAAAGAGAAGAAATCTTGAGTAAAAGAGATTTAGCACATGTAGATTATGAAACCCAAAGGTGTCAGCATATGAAAACACATGCAGGAAATGTAGCTTTATTTGCTAAAGATGCCTGCCAAATTCCAGAATGGAGATCTCTTATAGAATTAACTGGGTTACTTCATGATGCAGGAAAATTAGGTACGGAAAATCAGGATGATTTTGATAATATCCTGAAGTTGGGCAATGAAATTCATAAGCATGGGCTTGATCACTCTACCGCTGGAGGAATATTGGCGCAGGAACTGATAAAAGAGTGGCCGGTGTCAGAGTTTATCAGTACGCTTATTTATTTTCATCATGGTCTGGGAGATTGTATTAATCTGGAAAATGGGCGTAGTTTAAAGGAAATACGTCAGGAAAAAGAGATAGAGTATGATCTGATAAAAGAAAAGTTTTTCCAAATCTATGATAAAGAAGTACTGGAAAAATATTGTAATGCAGCAATTGTATCGTACAAGTTAGTATACGAGAAAGTAAAATTCTTTGTTAAAAAATGTGATTTATCCCAAAAGGAATGTGGGAATGGATATTTCTTTATGGGAATGTATTTGAGAGTAGCTTTATCCCTGCTTATTGATGCAGACTGGACAGATACGGCATGCTTCTTTCAGGAAATTCCTTTATCAAAGAGAATTTCAACAGAAAAAGCACAGGAAATATGGAAAGAATGTATAGATAATTTTGAACATTATCTGGAAAAAGAAATTAAAAATAATCCAGATAATGGAAATTTGTTAAATTTTTTCAGACAGGAGATATCCAATTCTTGCAGGAAAGCAGCAGAAAAGGATCAAAAACTTTATCGATTGACAGTACCAACCGGAGCGGGAAAAACGTTAAGCAGTCTTCGGTTTGCTTTATATCATGCACGGAAAACAAAGAAACAGCACATCATTTATATAGCACCATTTAATTCAATTCTGGAACAGAATGCAGAAGAAATTCGAAAAGCAATAGTGAATCCCTCTGTTGTATTGGAACATCATTGTAATGTAATCTGTAAAGATGAAGAAGAGGAAAAATATCGAAGTCTGACTGAAACATGGGATGTACCAATTATTGTGACAACAGCCGTACAGATTTTGAACACACTGTTTTCTAATCAAAAAAGCTGCATCCGCAGAATGCATACATTATGTAACAGCATTATTATATTTGACGAAGTACAGGCATTTCCTGTTAAATGTACGGAACTTTTTAATCTGGCAGTAAATTTCCTTTCGCAGTTTTGTGAAACAACGGTGGTTTTATGTTCAGCAACACAACCAACATTAGCTTCTTTAGATGAGAACAATGTTTGCCAATGCACAGAAATGACAGAAGAAGCTGGAAAATATACAAAGGCATTTAAAAGGGCAGAGATTATAGATGCAACGGAGTTATATCCCGGAGGAATGGATATAACTGATTTGAAAAATTTTGCAATTGAAAAGACAGTGGAATATGGAAGCGTATTGGTGATTGTAAATACAACAGCCTGTGCATTTGAAGTATTTCAAAAGTTAAAAGAAGATTGTTTAGAGGAATATGTGTTGTTCCACTTGAGTAATAATATGTGTCCACAGCATAAACTGGATGTTTTGAGAGAGATAAAGAAGACACTGAAAGAACGTTCCCGGAAAGTTATATGTGTTAGTACACAGCTTGTAGAAGCAGGTGTTAATTTTTCATTTGGATGTGTGATTCGTTCAAAAGCAGGACTTGATAATGTAATTCAGGCAGCAGGAAGATGCAATAGACATAAAGAATTAGGAAGAATGGGTGCAGTGTATATCGTTCAGATGTCAAAAGAAGCAGAGAATTTGGAACATTTGCAGGAAATCAGAAAGGCGCAGGCTGCATTACAGAAAGTACTGGATGAATTTAAAAGAGAACCTGAGTTATTCAATCACACTTTAGATTCTGAATATGCAATTAAGCAGTATTATTCGAATTATCATATGCAGATGAAAAAGAATGAAACAAAATTTCCTGTAGAGGTAGATGGCGTAACCTTAACACTGGTAGATTTACTTGGAAAAAATGAAACAGGTCGTCAGCAATACTGCAGAGCACATGGGAAAGAAATAAAAACGAAACTGCCGCAGGCATTTCAGACAGCAGGGCAGAAATTTGAAGCCATTTCTAATGATTATAAAGTTAGTATAGTGGTTCCATATAATGATGAGGCAAAACAACTGCTGGATGAATTATCGCAGGTATATCTTGATACTGGAATCAAGAAAAAGATTCTCAGAAAATTACAGAGATACACAGTAGGAATTTCAGAAAAAAGAAAGGCAAAACTTGGAAACGCCATATATGAGAATTCTAATAAGGAAGTATTGATATTAAGTGATGGATACTACGATAAAGAAGTGGGTGTTGTAGATGAACCCAGAATGGAATTTCAATGTATGTAGTGGAGGTGAAATTTTTGAAAAAATATAGAAATACAATAGAATTTGAAGTGTACGGTCCATATGCACTTTTTTCAGATCCGGTCATGCGTGTCGGAGGTGAGAAAACCAGTTATCATATCCCGACATATGAGGCATTGAAAGGAATTGTGGAAAGTGTCTATTGGAAACCTACGATTATGTGGATTATAGATGCAGTGAGAGTAATGAACTCGATTCAGACAGAAACGAAAGGTATTCGTCCGATTGCTTATAATGGAGGAAATGAGCTTGCATATTATACGTATTTAAAAGATGTTAAATATCAGGTAAGGGCGCATTTTGAGATGAATTATAATCACCCTGAATTGAAAGAAGACAGAAATGAAAATAAGCATCATAATATTGCAAAAAGGATGGTGCAAAGAGGGGGACGCAGAGATATTTTTCTGGGAACCAGAGAGTGTCAGGCGTTCGTGGAACCTTGTGTATTTGGTGAGGGAAAAAGTGATTACGATACAATGACCGGAGAAGTGGATTATGGATTCATGTATCATGGAATAACATATGCAGACGAGGCAATTTTAGAAGAAGATAAAAATAAGATGACAGTACGTTTCTGGAAGCCGGTTATGAAGAAAGGGGGAATCATAGAATTTATCAGGCCCGAGGATTGCATACAGAAAAGGCATATCAGAGAAATGAAACTGAAAGTTTTTGGAACAGATAATTTTATGGGATTGAAAGAATTTACCAGTGAGGAGGTAGGCGAGTGAGCTGGGTAAATGAACTTATTGATTTATATGAGAAAAACAGCGATAAGATAGGGATTATTGAATATAGAGGAGAGATACCTTATGTACTTCTGCCTCCATTTCATACAACCGTAACAGCTCAGATAACGGTAACAATTGATGAAAAAGGAAACTTTATGAATGCTCAATTCGTGGATTCAGATGATAAACTGACGATTATACCTGTTACAGAAAAATCGGGTAGTCGTACAGCGGGAAAAGAGCCTCATCCATTATGCGATAATCTCAGATATCTTGCCGGAGATTATGCAAAATATTATGAAGATGATGGTGTATGTAATGAATTATATATTTCTCAGTTGGATAAATGGGTTCAATCAGATTTCTGTCATGATAAAGTAAAAGCGATTTATTTGTATCTGAAAAAAGGAACATTGGTACAAGATTTGATTAGTCAGCGAATTATAAAATTGAATGAGAAAGGTCTGATAGATGATAAAGAAAACATTCAGGGAATTGTGCAGACAAAAGCTTTTGTAAGATTCATTGTTCGTTTTTCAGGGATTAAGTTTCAACAAAATGTTCCGGATGAATGTTGGAGAGACAGGACATTACAGGAATGCTATATTAAATACGTTCGCTCACAGGAAAAAGAAAAAGGAATGTGTTATTTGACTGGAAATACAGAATCTATTTCTTATCTTCACTCCAAAAAAATTCGCAATGAGGGTGATGGTGCCAAGCTAATCTCTGCAAATGACAGCCAGAATTTCACGTACAGGGGGCGTTTTATAAGTAGAGAGGAAGCTTTTGCCGTAGGAGATGAGACATCTCAGAAAGTTCATAATGCTTTAAAGTGGATTATTCGAAAACAGGGCGCATTTTTTGACACATTAGCCATTGTTACTTGGGAATCTAATCGTCTGAGTATGCCAAGATGGAATGCAGATACAGCTTCAATAACAGCAGAATATGAAAGTGTCCAAGACGAGGATGAGTGGGATGACGAATGGGAAGATGACTGGGATGAAAAAGAAGGTAATAAGGTATCAGATGGTAACGAAATCACAGCACAGAAGTTTTACAGAGCATTACGGGGATATGGGAAGAAGATTGACAATACGTCTTTTATGATGTTACTCGGCTTTGATGCTGCAACGCCAGGAAGATTATCCATGGTTGAGGAGAAGACACTGGATACAGCAAGATACCTGGAAAATATAAAGAAATGGCATGAAAGCTGTGAATGGATTCATGCAAAATGGAATGGTGAAAAATGGATACGTTTTTCAGGAATGGTTGGAGTGAAAGATGTAGCAGATATTTTATTTGGTATAGAGAATAAAGGAAAACTTGAGATTGTAGATAAAAACAGTAAGAAACTTTATGCGGAGGTAGCTGAAAGACTAATTCCATGTATCTGGAATGGACATAAAATTCCATATGATTATGTAAATCGCGCGGTGATAAAGGCATCATCTCCATTAAGTTATAAAGAACGGAAAAACTGGGAGAGAGTTTTGACACTGGCATGTTCATTAGTAAAAAAATATAAAAAACAGGAGAACGAACAGGAGGAATGGAGAGTGGCATTAGATAAAAAAGAAAAAGACAGAAGTTATTTGTATGGAAGATTATTAGCGGTAGCAGACAGAATAGAATATCGAACATACGATGAAAGTGATAAGGCAAGAGTCACAAATGCAAAGAGATATATGAGTACCTTTTCACAGAGACCATTTGAAACATGGAAAGTGATAGAGGAAAGTATTCAGCCGTATATGAATAAACTTGGGATTGCAGAAAGACGATTCTATGAAAATCTCCTGGACGAGATTTGTAATTTATTTAAAAAGGAAACATTTCTTGATAACAACGCTAACAAAAGATTAGATGGTTTATATCTGCTTGGCTTTCACAGTCAGTCGTATGATCTGAAGAAAATAAAAAAAGAAAATTCTGAAGATAAGAAAGAGGAGGAGTAAACGATGAGCGAATTAAAGGGAAAAATTGATTTTACATTATTTATCAGTGCTGATAATGCGAATCCAAATGGAGATCCATTAAATGGAAATCGTCCAAGAATTAATATGGATGGTTATGGAGAAATATCAGATGTTTGTATCAAAAGAAAAATCAGAAACCGTCTTCAGGATTTAGGACAGAAGATTTTTGTACAGTCGGATGACAGAACGGATGACGGCTATACCAGTTTAAAAGACCGTGCAGATAGTTGTGAAGAGTTAAAAGCACAAATGGGAAATAAGAAAAGGGCAGATCGTGATGTGTGCGCAGCGATTGCCTGCAAAGAGTGGATGGATGTAAGGGCATTTGGGCAGGTTTTTGCTTTTAAAGGAAGTCAGGTATCCTTTGGAGTAAGAGGTCCGGTTTCTATTCATCAGGCAATAAGTTTATCACCAATTGATATTATTAGTATGCAGATTACTAAAAGTGTAAACAGTGAACCGGGAAAAGAAAGCAAAGCTTCAGATACGATGGGAATGAAACACCGAGTTGGTTTTGCTGTATATAAAGTGATGGGAAGTGTAAATGTTCAGCTTGCTGAAAAAACCGGATTCAGTCAGGAGGATGCAGATGTATTAAAGGAAGCATTAAAAACATTATTTGAAAACGATGCATCATCGGCAAGACCGGAGGGAAGTATGGAGGTCTGCAAAATGTACTGGTGGCAGCATGAGGAAAAAACGCCAGCAGTTTCCAGTGGCAGGATTCAGAAAGGATTCCATATTGAAGCTAAGAAAGAACATCCGAGAGAATTTGAAGATTATGATATTACCTGGCACGTAGATGGATGTAAAGAACCGGAGGTAATTTAAATTTGTATAATGAAGAGGATTTTCTTCAATTATCTGGAATCCAGCATTTTGAATTTTGCAGAAGGCAGTGGGCGTTAGCCTATATAGAATTGCAGTGGCAGGAAAATGTCAGAACAGTGGAAGGAAAGATTCTCCATGAAAATGCTCATGATGCAAGTCTGAAAGAAAAAAGAGGAGATCTTTTGATTGTAAGAGCAATGCCAGTTCACTCTCGTGAAATGGGAGTGAGTGGCGAATGTGATGTTGTGGAATTTCATAAAGCAAAAGAGGGAATTTATCTGGCGGGAAAAGCTGGGTTTTATAGGGCAATTCCGATAGAATATAAAAGAGGCAAGCCCAAAACAGACGATTCAGATATTCTCCAGGTTGCAGCACAGGCATTGTGTCTTGAGGAGATGCTTTGTTGTAGAATTCCATATGGATATATTTATTATGGAGAAACAAGACATCGTTTGAAGGTAGAATTTACTGATGAAATACAGGAAAAAGTCAGAAAAATATTTGCTGAGATGCATCGATACTATGAGCAGCGCTATACCCCAAAAGTAAAAACAAGCAAAAAGTGTAATGCCTGTTCGCTGAAAGATATTTGTTTGCCTGTTTTAAATAAGAAAAAATCAGTTTCTGGATATATAGACAGGATAATTGCAGAAGAGGAAAAAGGATGAAAAGACTTTTGAATACATTGTATGTAACATCTGGAAATAAATATCTGTCTTTGGATGGAGAGAATATTGTTGTTCTGGAAGAACAAAAAGAAATAGGAAGAGTTCCATTACATAATTTACAGGCGATTGTTACATTTGGCTATAATGGAGCAAGTCCGGCGCTTATGGGTGCATGTGCACAGCGAAATATAGATTTGTCTTTTATGTCCGGAAATGGGAGATTTCTTGCCAGAGTTACAGGTGAAGTAAAAGGAAATGTAACACTGAGAAAACAGCAATACAGGATTAGTGATGATCGGGAAGAAAGTGTACATATAGCGAGAAATTTTATTCTTGGAAAAGTATATAATTCAAGGTGGATTCTGGAAAGAGCAATAAGAGACTATGCAATGCGTCTTGATACGGAAAAGATAAAAAAGAAGTCATTATTTCTTGTACAGAGCATGGGGAAAATAAGAAGTTGCGAAAGTGCAGATGAATTACTGGGTCTGGAGGGAGAAGCAGCTTCTGTATATTTTTCAGTTTTTGATGAATTGATTTTGCAACAGAAAGAAGAGTTTTATTTCCATGGAAGAAATAAAAGGCCGCCGTTGGACAATGTAAATGCAATGTTATCCTTTGGATATTCTTTGCTTGCTGGAATGTGCGGATCGGCATTAGAAACAGTAGGATTGGATCCTTATGTGGGATTTTTTCATACAGATCGTCCTGGTCGTATGTCATTAGCTTTGGATATTATGGAAGAGTTTCGAAGCATTATGGTAGATAGATTTGTCCTGACTCTGATTAATAAGAGAATTATGAAAGATAAATATTTTATAAAAAAAGAAAATGATGCTGTTATTATGACAGATGAAGGGAGAAAGGCTTTTCTATCTGCATGGCAGTCTAAGAAACAAGAAACAATTAAACATCCATTTTTGGATGAAAAAATAGAATGGGGAATGGCTCCTTATGTCCAAAGTATGCTTTTAGCTAGGTATCTCCGAGGTGATTTGGATGAATATCCGCCATTTTTTTGGAAGTAGGTGAAGAGGCATGTTAGTTTTGATTACATATGATGTAAACACCCAGACAGCATCAGGGAGAAAGAGATTAAGAAAAGTGGCAAAAGAATGTACAAACTATGGACAGAGAGTACAGAATTCTGTATTTGAATGCCAAATGGATGCAACAAAGTGCAGACAGGTAAAAAACATTCTGGAAAACATTATAGATAAAGAAGTAGATAGTTTGAGATTTTATTATTTAGGAGATAAGTACAAAAATAAAGTAGAACATATTGGAGCTAAACCTGGTTTTGATGTTATGGATGCTTTAATACTATAAGTGCGAAAGCAAAGTACACAATTTTTGCTGAAACATTCGCACCTAAAAATAGGTAAATTTAGGAAGAAAAAATGCACAAAAAATTCAATGGGAGATAAATAGAGAAAGTAATATATATAATAGTTATAAAATATTTAATTTCGAATAAGATATTTTTGTTCGAAATTGCTGTCAGCCTCCTTGTGAGGCTGTGAATTGAAATAGTTGCTGGTTTATATGTCTTCGGCTTTTCTATGTCAGCCTCCTTGTGAGGCTGTGAATTGAAATTTCCAGTCTCGGAGCACTTGCAAAGAGTGTAGGTCAGCCTCCTTGTGAGGCTGTGAATTGAAATTCACTGTACCACGGGGAATGGCGTGACGATCCAGTCAGCCTCCTTGTGAGGCTGTGAATTGAAATAACATCTTCCGGCATCCGTTTCTAGTCACCTGCGTCAGCCTCCTTGTGAGGCTGTGAATTGAAATAAATACCTGGTGAAACCAGAGAGATTGAAAATCGTCAGCCTCCTTGTGAGGCTGTGAATTGAAATACATCAATTTAGATTGCTACGCATGAGCCAAGTGGTCAGCCTCCTTGTGAGGCTGTGAATTGAAATATCTGTTCTTCTCCGGTTTCCAGATTCTTCATTCGGTCAGCCTCCTTGTGAGGCTGTGAATTGAAATATCAGACTATATTATGATTCTGCCAGAGAAACCATGTCAGCCTCCTTGTGAGGCTGTGAATTGAAATATGTGAAAAATATGGTGTTCGTGAAAACGACAGGTCAGCCTCCTTGTGAGGCTGTGAATTGAAATGGGAATCGTCGGTAATCCGAAGCATACGCCGCAGTCAGCCTCCTTGTGAGGCTGTGAATTGAAATGGCTTAATAAATACCGTTCCATAAGCGCAACCAGTCAGCCTCCTTGTGAGGCTGTGAATTGAAATGAATAAAGATAATCGCGTCCATTATTTCCAAAGCGTCAGCCTCCTTGTGAGGCTGTGAATTGAAATAACATCGCGCCTTCCGGGAATGCATCATACACATCGTCAGCCTCCTTGTGAGGCTGTGAATTGAAATTTTCTTAGACCAGGCAAATGTTTCAAATGCATCGTCAGCCTCCTTGTGAGGCTGTGAATTGAAATTTCATAAGCATTTTCGGAATAGAAGATAGCTATGCGTCAGCCTCCTTGTGAGGCTGTGAATTGAAATTCTTTGCCCGGGGATTCTCCCACCATAGAACATCGTCAGCCTCCTTGTGAGGCTGTGAATTGAAATATAATCTGCATAAGCCATGCCAGTTACCTCCTACGTCAGCCTCCTTGTGAGGCTGTGAATTGAAATACAAATGTAGCTGTTCAGACTGTAGCAGCAAAAGGTCAGCCTCCTTGTGAGGCTGTGAATTGAAATAGTTCTGGTCAGCGCACACATGGGAGCGAGAACGTCGTCAGCCTCCTTGTGAGGCTGTGAATTGAAATTTTGACGATGCCGAACATCTCAAACAGATTCGCCGTCAGCCTCCTTGTGAGGCTGTGAATTGAAATTGATACGTTTCTGTGAGCGTTCGTTGTTTGGCAGGTCAGCCTCCTTGTGAGGCTGTGAATTGAAATGTCATTCCTCCTTCCATATCCCGAGCAGCCGCATCAGTCAGCCTCCTTGTGAGGCTGTGAATTGAAATAAAGCCTGTACGTAACTCGCCAATGTCCTTGCCGTCAGCCTCCTTGTGAGGCTGTGAATTGAAATATAATCTGCATAAGCCATGCCAGTTACCTCCTACGTCAGCCTCCTTGTGAGGCTGTGAATTGAAATGCCTTTCCAGACATGTCCGGTTACTTCATAGACTGTCAGCCTCCTTGTGAGGCTGTGAATTGAAATAGAAAAAAAATATCGGAAGGAGATCCCGTCATTGGTCAGCCTCCTTGTGAGGCTGTGAATTGAAATGTTTGAAAAATGTAAATCAGAATGATTCATTCCGGTCAGCCTCCTTGTGAGGCTGTGAATTGAAATTGTTTGAAACATTAACTCCGTTACTACTTGCTCTTGTCAGCCTCCTTGTGAGGCTGTGAATTGAAATACTGTTGAAGATGTGGTTTTGAGAGAACGTAAAGTCAGCCTCCTTGTGAGGCTGTGAATTGAAATATTATTATGCAAAACGTGATGATTCTGACCGGACAGTCAGCCTCCTTGTGAGGCTGTGAATTGAAATACTGTCAGAGTGCCGAGTGTCGGTGTCTCATCGTCAGCCTCCTTGTGAGGCTGTGAATTGAAATACCACCGTCGTTTGATACAGCAATAGCTTCCGCGTCAGCCTCCTTGTGAGGCTGTGAATTGAAATGTTGCACCAGTATCTTTTACACCTTGTCCACTTGTCAGCCTCCTTGTGAGGCTGTGAATTGAAATAACATAATACATCCAAGGAGGACAGTCACCCTGTGTCAGCCTCCTTGTGAGGCTGTGAATTGAAATATAATTTCCGGCAGAACTTCGTAAATGGAGAATGTGTCAGCCTCCTTGTGAGGCTGTGAATTGAAATACCTCCTTAAAACATGGATTCCATTAGTCATCAAGTCAGCCTCCTTGTGAGGCTGTGAATTGAAATTTCTTTCCATTCATGCAACCAACAGAAGATACTGTCAGCCTCCTTGTGAGGCTGTGAATTGAAATGTCACAACTGCCGCTTCTGTTATGGGTGAATTTCGTCAGCCTCCTTGTGAGGCTGTGAATTGAAATGTCAGCAGAATCACTAATCTTGTTTCCTTCTTCGGTCAGCCTCCTTGTGAGGCTGTGAATTGAAATGAACATTATGACTATGTAATTTCGGAAAAACCTGGTCAGCCTCCTTGTGAGGCTGTGAATTGAAATACCCACAGACATTCAAAGAAGATAAAGAAGATTACGGTCAGCCTCCTTGTGAGGCTGTGAATTGAAATGCTGATGGATAGTGAAAGTGAAAAATTCTTTATGTCAGCCTCCTTGTGAGGCTGTGAATTGAAATAACATGATATTCAAAAAACAAGCCGAAGAGGATGTCAGCCTCCTTGTGAGGCTGTGAATTGAAATACACATCCACATGATACATTATTCCCAGATAATGTCAGCCTCCTTGTGAGGCTGTGAATTGAAATATCGGAGACATAATACAATGGTCTGAGTCTGAACTGTCAGCCTCCTTGTGAGGCTGTGAATTGAAATATAATTGGACTCGATTGCTGTTAAATCTAAATAATCGTCAGCCTCCTTGTGAGGCTGTGAATTGAAATGGATTTGCCCCGGACTTCTCCGATCAGCTTAAATCGTCAGCCTCCTTGTGAGGCTGTGAATTGAAATTCTACTGCGATATTAACACAACATCCGCGAGGTACAGTCAGCCTCCTTGTGAGGCTGTGAATTGAAATGTTGAGAGGATTGCCGCAGATACGGCAACATGGGTCAGCCTCCTTGTGAGGCTGTGAATTGAAATATACGAATTATGCTTAAAACGAATAGGCGGTGAAATCGTCAGCCTCCTTGTGAGGCTGTGAATTGAAATACAGGCACAGCTTGCGAACTGTTGTTGTGAAACCAGTCAGCCTCCTTGTGAGGCTGTGAATTGAAATGTCCTATCGTCTGCTTTGATAGTGTCACACACATCGTCAGCCTCCTTGTGAGGCTGTGAATTGAAATGAAAACGGCCTTTTACAGCCAGAACAGCTCAAAACGTCAGCCTCCTTGTGAGGCTGTGAATTGAAATGCAATTTCAAAGAAAATTATGCTTTCACAGAGGGTCAGCCTCCTTGTGAGGCTGTGAATTGAAATAAACTTATATGTCATCAAGGATGGAAAGAGGATGGTCAGCCTCCTTGTGAGGCTGTGAATTGAAATGACGCCGCCGCACCTCCGACAATAGACACCCCTCCACGTCAGCCTCCTTGTGAGGCTGTGAATTGAAATATGCAGTTTAAGCAGAATTTTAAGGGAGACCCGAAGTCAGCCTCCTTGTGAGGCTGTGAATTGAAATGATGTACGTACCATTCAGATACAATTTTCCATCAGTCAGCCTCCTTGTGAGGCTGTGAATTGAAATACAGTAAACTTGCTGTAAGGGATTTCCTCACCCGTCAGCCTCCTTGTGAGGCTGTGAATTGAAATATATTGACGTACCTCGTGGCTGCTGTGTCAATATCGTCAGCCTCCTTGTGAGGCTGTGAATTGAAATGGAAGAACATCTTGATGAACTCACGACAGAAATGTCAGCCTCCTTGTGAGGCTGTGAATTGAAATATCCATATCCTCTACCTCCTGTGCCATCTGCATCGTCAGCCTCCTTGTGAGGCTGTGAATTGAAATGCTTGCAAAGTATCTCCAATGGAGATTACATACGTCAGCCTCCTTGTGAGGCTGTGAATTGAAATTCTGTACATCAACTTATAAAGCAACCTTGTAAAAGGTCAGCCTCCTTGTGAGGCTGTGAATTGAAATACAAATGCAATTCTAGCCAATTCCAGAAGGACGCGGTCAGCCTCCTTGTGAGGCTGTGAATTGAAATACATTGTGCATAATTGATAATAGTATCAACACTGTCAGCCTCCTTGTGAGGCTGTGAATTGAAATGAAGAAGACTGCAGGAAAGCGGCTTCTGATATCGTCAGCCTCCTTGTGAGGCTGTGAATTGAAATGCAAAATACGCACCCAGAACTGTGCTTTGTGCGCAGTCAGCCTCCTTGTGAGGCTGTGAATTGAAATACAGGAATGCAAAGCTACATTTGAAAGCCTTGCAGGTCAGCCTCCTTGTGAGGCTGTGAATTGAAATGTTTCCAGGCTATCCAAAATCCCATAAATAACCGTCAGCCTCCTTGTGAGGCTGTGAATTGAAATACCATATATATCTTTTATGATAGGAGAGTAGCTGTGTCAGCCTCCTTGTGAGGCTGTGAATTGAAATATGGACAGAAGATAGCGTAACAGGAAATGCAAGCGTCAGCCTCCTTGTGAGGCTGTGAATTGAAATATAATTATAATAAGAAGAGATATGATGGGAGGCGTCAGCCTCCTTGTGAGGCTGTGAATTGAAATGATGAAAGAATACTTACATATAGAAGATTCTGTTGGTCAGCCTCCTTGTGAGGCTGTGAATTGAAATACTAATAATGCATATCGTGCAGTCCGATGCTCTACGTCAGCCTCCTTGTGAGGCTGTGAATTGAAATTTGACATCCACCAGCTTTCCTGTCTTTTCGGATCCGGTCAGCCTCCTTGTGAGGCTGTGAATTGAAATATGATCAGGATTAGATCGAAGATGATGGACCAGGTCAGCCTCCTTGTGAGGCTGTGAATTGAAATACCAGCAATACGGACGTAATACCAAGATGCACCTGGTCAGCCTCCTTGTGAGGCTGTGAATTGAAATATTTACGTACAATTCGTCAATCAGATATATCTTTGTCAGCCTCCTTGTGAGGCTGTGAATTGAAATAATTCTGCTGATGAAAAAGGCAATGAATATTATCGTCAGCCTCCTTGTGAGGCTGTGAATTGAAATGTTGGAAAAGTATCAGCGACATTTACAGCAGTTTGTCAGCCTCCTTGTGAGGCTGTGAATTGAAATTCCCATAGTTCCACATACACCAATCATGACTCCCGTCAGCCTCCTTGTGAGGCTGTGAATTGAAATATCAATCTGCTCCTGTAGCCATGTTGCTCTTGCGGTCAGCCTCCTTGTGAGGCTGTGAATTGAAATAGTGTGAACGAGGACTGGTTGCGGACCGGTGCTGGGTCAGCCTCCTTGTGAGGCTGTGAATTGAAATATGAGTAGTAAGGTAGCGGCTCTGTACGTTCGTGGTCAGCCTCCTTGTGAGGCTGTGAATTGAAATATTATATGAAAAAGTATGTGTATTTACCGGGACAGTCAGCCTCCTTGTGAGGCTGTGAATTGAAATGTCCCGTCGCTGTAGTCAATCTGCAAATGTCCGTCGTCAGCCTCCTTGTGAGGCTGTGAATTGAAATGGTATTTGCTCTTTTGAGTATTGTCCGTTTTCTACTGTCAGCCTCCTTGTGAGGCTGTGAATTGAAATCCTTTCCTCCTAATGTCCTGATCTCAGCATGTAGTCAGCCTCCTTGTGAGGCTGTGAATTGAAATATTTGTTATCCTGTATGTACCGCTGGATCTTAAGTCAGCCTCCTTGTGAGGCTGTGAATTGAAATGCATGTGCATGAGCATTAGCTCCTGCTGCATAGTTGTCAGCCTCCTTGTGAGGCTGTGAATTGAAATACAAAAGTTGTTTTTTCTTTTTGGCTCCCACGTCGTCAGCCTCCTTGTGAGGCTGTGAATTGAAATTGCATCATCCGCAGCTGCTTGTATATCTTCGTCGTCAGCCTCCTTGTGAGGCTGTGAATTGAAATTCATAACCGGCAATTCTGGCTGTTCTGGTTCTTGTCAGCCTCCTTGTGAGGCTGTGAATTGAAATATCTCTCTATTAGCGATACTGTAATCTGGCGTGCAGTCAGCCTCCTTGTGAGGCTGTGAATTGAAATACAGGCACAGCTTGCGAACTGCTGTTGTGAAACCGTCAGCCTCCTTGTGAGGCTGTGAATTGAAATGCCAGTCATCATACAGAATTTTCAGCATTACCTCGTCAGCCTCCTTGTGAGGCTGTGAATTGAAATAATAAAACTCAAAAGAAATGGACTGCATACATTGGTCAGCCTCCTTGTGAGGCTGTGAATTGAAATATGATTCTATTTCAATCAAATAAAAATCGCCCCAGTCAGCCTCCTTGTGAGGCTGTGAATTGAAATCTATCAGGACAGATTTTCGAGCGATTATAGATATCGTCAGCCTCCTTGTGAGGCTGTGAATTGAAATACCTTAAAACGAGCTTTAATCTGTTCAAAAAGTGTCAGCCTCCTTGTGAGGCTGTGAATTGAAATATTAAGGTTGTTAATAGTTTCTTGCTGGTCTTGGTCAGCCTCCTTGTGAGGCTGTGAATTGAAATAAAATCTACGCCGTATCGCGACATCTTTTGCAACGTCAGCCTCCTTGTGAGGCTGTGAATTGAAATATGATCAGGATTAGATCGAAGATGATGGACCAGAGTCAGCCTCCTTGTGAGGCTGTGAATTGAAATATCCAGCGCAAACACTAACGTGGGGTTGATGGGTGGTCAGCCTCCTTGTGAGGCTGTGAATTGAAATACATGAGCTCCGGACTGTTTCAGAAGGTTGTAAATGTCAGCCTCCTTGTGAGGCTGTGAATTGAAATTCCATTCTTTTTTCGCGTTCGCTAAGCTCTTATAGTCAGCCTCCTTGTGAGGCTGTGAATTGAAATATTCCTCGATGCGAAGATCTGCTTGAACATTACTGTCAGCCTCCTTGTGAGGCTGTGAATTGAAATGTGATGGATTCCGTTGATGCGAATGGTGTCTGTTGTCAGCCTCCTTGTGAGGCTGTGAATTGAAATATGTACGTACCATTCAGATACAATTTCCCGTCAACGTCAGCCTCCTTGTGAGGCTGTGAATTGAAATGCAAATATAGAATCGTGTTCTTCCGGCATTTTCGTCAGCCTCCTTGTGAGGCTGTGAATTGAAATAGAGCAACATGCGCAGATTCTTCCATCTGCTGAGTCAGCCTCCTTGTGAGGCTGTGAATTGAAATTGGGATACAGTGTTCTGTGCTGCTGTGATAGTTTCGTCAGCCTCCTTGTGAGGCTGTAAATTGAAATGCTGGAGATATCAGATAAACGGGATATAGTTCAGTCAGCTTCCTTGTGGGGCTATGAATTGAAATAAGTATGTTGTACCAGTAGCAGGAGCACTTGGCGTCAGCCTCCATGTGAGGTTGTGGTTGAAATATTGGGGATGACGATACTATAAAGAGAAAGATATAATTAAAACAGAAAAAATGTTATAGCACAAGTCAAAGAATTTATAGCAACAATGTAAACATGAGAGAAGTAAATATTGTGAAAGGAATAAACAGAACTTATGAAACAAAAAGTAAGTTACATTTCTCAAATCTACGAATATTCAGCACGGACCGGTAATCTGAAAGCGGAGACTGTCGGTGTAGTAAAAGGTGAAAAACACTTTCCAGTCTTTGAGGGAAATCTGGTTTTTAAACCGCTTACGAAATCCAAACCATTTTCTACTCCTCTGTTTGCCTATGCAGAGGTATTCTGGTCATGGGTAATTAATGAGTATTTTGTTCCGGTTCCGCAGTATCAGCTTGCTGTTTGCAAAGGATATGAGGCAGAGACAGAGAAGTATTATGACTATGGAACTGTGTGCCCGATGATTTATGGAGAGGGCGAACACCTGATGAATCTGCTTGAGTTCTTTCGGAAGTATCCTGATGACAAGGTAAAGATAAATAATTATGTAAACTATTGCCAGATGTTCTATGATTATACACAGATTTTGGAAGCTGACTATTTTCAGACTTATCAGGAACTGGCAGAGGAGCTGGCGATGCAGATCCTTATTTCTATTCTGACGGGTGATCAGAATTACCATTATGAAAATATTGCATTTGTATGTAATGAAGCAGGAGAAATATTGCGGCTGGCACCGATGATTGATCATGAATTTTCTACATATTTTATGTTCCCGGACAGTATGTCCAGACATCTGTACTGGTTTGAACAGTTGCAGAGATCTATTGCAGGAGATGAGGTACAGCCGGAAGAATATGCGGATTTTACGAATGAGAAAGAGCGCAGACTTATGGAAAAGAGTGCTACCTGTCTGCACAGAAATCTGATATATATTAAAGAACATTATCCGAAAGTAACAGACGTTTTTTTGAAAAAACTGGATAATCTGGAAGCAGATATTAGAGAAAATAAAGAAATGTTTTACATCCAGAAGAACCTGGCTTATCCGGATCATGCAAATTCTAACGTTTATCTGACAGGTAAAGCCAGATACAAAGACCATGATGAAGAAAAAGCGGAAATTTATGAAACTAAATATGGAGGAAGTGGAAAAGAGATACATTTTGATATCATAAACAGCCAGATCATTTATGAAGTAAAGAAAACCATACAGCAGATAAAAACAATGCTGATATCTTAAATAATTATAAAATCTGAGGTAACAGCTACATCAATCCAGATTCTTGTGTTATAATGTTCCACGTTTATTCAAAAAAAGGAAAATATCGTGTTTAACCGAAGGTGGATGTTTTTATCCGCTTGACATGAATCAGGAGAGGTAGTTAATTTATGCAAAAGAAAGTTCAGATCGTCAGTGATGGCTCGCTGGATCTTCCACAGAAACTTACGGAAGAGAAAGATATTGAAGTTGTTCCTTTTTATGTGTCTTTTGACAGTGAGACATATAAAAAAGAGGTAGTAGAAATAGGAATCAGGGATTTTTATCAGGAGATGGTGGATCATCCGGATGTATTTCCGAAATCATCTATGCCATCAGTAGATGATTTTTACCATGTATTTGAGAAGAGTGCGAAAGAGAACATTCCTGTTATCTGTATCTGTATTACGAAGAAATTCAGTGGTTCTCTGCAGTCTGCAACAGTGGCTAAAGGGATGATTGAAGAGAAGTATCCGCAGGCAAAGATCACAGTGATCGATTCTACGGTAAACACAGTTCTTCAGGGACTTTTTGTGCTGGAGGCGTGCAGACTGCGTGATATGGGAATGGATTATGAAGAGATTGTTGACAAGATTCTTCCGATCCGTGAGACCGGACGTATTCTTTTTACTGTTGGAAGCATTGACTATCTGCAGCATGGCGGCAGAATCGGAAAGCTTGCAGGAATTGCTGCAGGTGCGCTTGGGATTAAACCGATGATCACACTGAAAGAAGGAGAAATCTTTAGTTCAGGTCTTGCCAGAGGGCGCATCAGATCTATGAAGAAAGTTGTAGAGATGACGAGAGAATATCTGGATGAGGTCAATGCCAGACCGGGAGAATATAATTTCTGTATTGGTTATGGATATGATTATAAGGAAGCAGTGAAGTTTCGTGAAATGCTGAAAGATCTGGTGAAAGAACGTCTCGGAATCGAAGAAATCGGAATCTATCAGATTGGTGCAACGATTGGAGTTCACACAGGTCCCTATCCAATTGGAATTGGAATCATAAAACATGCGAAATAAATACTGAGGGAAAATTCTGAATTTTATTTTTTACCATGCCCGACCAGATCACATTCCGGTTCTGTTGAGAAAAGAAAAGTGATGATAAACAGGATGGTGAATTATGTCGAAAAGTGTTATAATTTTATCAGTGTCTGTCAACAGACAAATCGAATAAAATGAAGTGACAGGTAAAAAGGAGGTAGCGCATTATGCCGTGCACAACAATATTAGTTGGTAAAAAAGCGTCCTATGATGGCTCTACTATGATCGCAAGAAATGATGATTCCGGTTCCGGACATTTTACAGCTAAGAAATTTGTGGTGACCCATCCGGAGCAACAGCTGCGTAAATATAAATCAGAGATTTCCCATGTGGAGATTGAACTGCCGGATAACCCAATGAGATATACATCTATGCCAAATGCTCTGAAAGGTGAAGGAGTCTGGGCAGCAAGTGGAGTTAACGAAGCTAATGTGGGAATGACTGCTACAGAAACTATTACTTCCAATCCGCGTGTCCTTGGCGCAGATCCGCTGGTTGTTTATCAGCCTGCAGAGGACGGAAAAGAAGAAATTACCGGAGGGATTGGAGAAGAGGACATAGTTTACATTGTTCTTCCATATATTCATAGTGCCAGAGATGGAGTGAAACGTCTGGGAAGTCTTCTGGAGAAATATGGAACTTATGAGATGAATGGAATTGCTTTTCAGGATAAGGACGAGATCTGGTGGCTGGAGACAATCGGCGGACATCATTGGATGGCTCGCAGAGTTCCGGATAATATGTATGTTGTAATGCCAAATCAGCTGGGAATTGATTACTTTGATCTGGAAGATGCTCTTGGAGAACAGGAGGAATATATGTGTTCTGCAGACCTGAAAGAGTTTATTGAGAAATATCATCTGGATCTCTCTATGGATGGTGTGCTGAATCCGAGAGATGCTTTTGGCAGTCATGATGATGCGGATCATGTATATAATACACCGCGTGCATGGTTTATGGAGCGTTATCTGAATCCTCATACAAAGAAATGGGATGGTCCGGATGCAGACTTTACTCCGGCTTCTGATGATCTGCCATGGTGTATGGTGCCGGAGAAAAAGATTACAGTGGAAGACGTGAAATACGTTCTGTCTGCACATTTCCAGGGGACTCCTTATGATCCGTATGCTGCATACGGTGATAAATCAATGAAAGGTGCGTTTCGTTCTATTGGCATTAACAGAAATGATTTCCTGTCTGTGATCCAGATGCGCCCGGATCAGCCAGAGGATTCAGGTATCCTGGAGTGGGTTGCTTTTGCGTCTAATGCATTTAATGTATTGGTTCCGTTTTATGCCGGAGTCACTACGACACCGGAATATCTTTCTAATACGACTGCGGAAGTTTCTACAGATAATTTTTACTGGTCAAGCCGAATGATCGCGGCTATGGCAGATGCTTCTTATAAAAGCTCTGTATTCCACATTGAACGTTATCAGGAATATGTGATGGCGAAAGGACATGAGCTGATCAATACATATGATGAGTTACTGGCAAAGGAATCTGACGGACAAAAGAGAATGAGTCTGAAAGAAGAAGCAAATGAAAAAATTGCAAAGATGGTGAAGAAAGCCACTGCAGATACTTTAAGCAAGGTATTGTTCGAACTGAGCAGCCAGATGAAGAATGCTTATTCAAGATCGGATGCATAAAAGCCAAATGTTTGATTGGATTAAAGGGAGAAACAGATTGCAAATATTTATCCGATATCAGCTTATAATATAATTACCAAACAATAACGAGACGGAAGGAAAATCAGAACATGTACTATGTACCGGATGGCACTAAAGAGTGCGGATATTATGAATGCAAAAAATGCGGCAACCGTTTTCTGTCTATGCAGACTATGAAGAAGATTCCATGCCCGGAATGCGAGGCGGAGATCGATTATGAGATCGGACCGGATGAATCCCTGGAGGATGTAGTGGATACAGCGGAATTAATTGAGAAAATCGAAGGCGAAGAGGAAGTTGCAAAGATGGATGCACTTTTGAGCCTTGCATTAACAGGCGGAGATTATAACTGGATATGATATTGCCAAAGGGGCACTATAACTGGAGACAGTTATCTGGTTATGAGCAGACACGATGAGGATGATTTTATTCAATTAAATGAGAGAGCGTAAACAGACATAAATAAAAAGACCACTGTGCATGGTTCCTGATATGATACCTCTTAAGTAGACAGGGGCATATCAGAACCTTGTAAAGTGGTCTTTTCTATTTTTAAATCATCTGTCACATGCAGAGAAATCTGTGAGCAGCCTTTTACCTATTAGATGTTTAACAGATCGCTGTATACTTTCAGAGCTCCGTCAGTGTCATGTGCGAGAACACGTTTGGCAAGGACTTTACCAAGCTGCACACCTTCCTGATCGAAACTGTTCAGATTCCATATGAATCCCTGGAACATGATCTTGTTTTCGAAATGTGCAAGTAAAGCACCGAGAGCTGCAGGGGTAAGTTCCTTACCTACGATGATACTGGAAGGACGTCCGCCCTTAAAGTTCTTGTTCAGATTCTCATCTTTCTTACCGCATGCAAATGCTACGATCTGAGCAGCAACGTTTGCGCAGAGCTTCTGCTGACTTGTGCTGTTCTCGATATCTACATCTACACCAAGCTGGCTTTTCTTGAAGCCAATGAACTGAAGCGGAACAATATCAGTTCCCTGATGTAATAACTGATAGAAGGAATGCTGTCCGTTAGTACCTGGTTCACCAAAGATAACAGGTCCTGTTACGTAATTTACAGGTTCACCGAAACGGTTTACAGATTTACCGTTGGATTCCATGTCACACTGCTGTAAGTGTGCAGGGAAACGGCTTAATGCCTGAGAGTATGGGAGAACTGCTGTTGCAGGATATCCCTGTACGTTTCTCTCATAAACACCGATCAGTGCATCCAGCATATCCGGATTCTCAAGGATGTTCTTATTAGTAGCAAGCTTGTCCTCAGCAGCAGCTCCGTCAAGGATCTGTGCAAATACTTCAGGACCGAATGCAAGGGAAAGGATCGCACCGCCTACACCGGAAACAGAAGAGTAACGTCCGCCAATATAGTCATCCATGAAGATTGCTGTCAGATAATCCTCGCTCTTAGCCAGAGGAGATGTCTCACTTGTTACAGCAAGCATATGTTTGGATGGATTTAATCCTGCTTTTACCAGAGCGTTCTTGACGAATGCTTCGTTTGTCAGAGTTTCAAGAGTTGTACCGGATTTGGATACAACGATGAACAGAGAATGAGCAAGGTCTACTGAAGCAAGGACAGCAGCTGCATCATCAGGATCTACGTTGCTGATGAATTTTGCTTCCATTTTAAATGTGTTGTTTGCTTTTGCCCAGTTCTCAAGAGCGATATATAATGCACGAGGACCTAAGTCACTTCCGCCGATACCAATCTGTACGACTGTTGTGAATTTCTCGCCGTTTTCATTAGTGATCTCACCTGCGTGAACTTTATTTGCGAAGTCAGCGGCTTTCTTCTGCTGTGCTACGTAGAATTCACGTTTGTCAACACCGTCTACAACTACAGCGTCACCGAGCTGAGTTCGTGCAAGGTGATGAAGAACCATACGTTTCTCTCCTGTATTGATCACAGCGCCGTTGTATAATTCCTGAAATTTGTCGATAAGCTGGGCTTCGTCTGCCAGATCTGCAAGTGCGTTCAGGACTGTTTCGTCAACCTGTTTTGCGGCATAGTTATAAGCCAGGCCGGCTGCCATTGGTGCGCTGTACTTCTTTACACGTTCAGCACCATTTTCGCCTGTCATGGCCTCTGCGATATTTACATGACCCTTCAGACCGGCAAGCTTGCTGTAGGAAGCAAGAGTGTCCAGATTTTTCCATGTTGCCATAATAATATTCCTCCTTTAAATGACTGTAGCTGTATGGCTGCAGTTGCTAATATTGATTATACTGAATAAATGTTTTAATTTCAATGCAAGGATGCAGGGATTTTAAATATATTTTCCAGTTTACCGGAATGTTATTTCTGAAAAATTTAGATTTTTTATAAATATTTAACAAATTAAAGCGTAAGCATTTTCCAGTAGTATTAGCTTGAAACGGTATGAGAAAGTATGGTATAATTTCTTTTATATCTGCACAGCTAGAATACATACGAATAATAGCAGAAAAACAGTTACTGTTCCAATGTTGCTGAGAACAGTAACGAAAATATCTCCACAAAGCGAAAAGCAATATATAAGGAAGAAAGGAAAAACATATGGCTAACGCTAAATACTTCTTAAAGAGATTTGCAATGGCATTGCTTACGATCTTTCTGGTAGCATGCCTTACGTTTCTTCTGATGAACGCTGTGCCTGGAAGCCCGTGGCTCAGCGAGAAAACGCCATCTGCCGCAACACTGGCAGCGCTGAATGCAAAATATGGCCTGGATAAGCCTGTTCATGTTCAGCTTTTCATGTATCTTAAAAATATTCTGCATGGTGACTTTGGCGTGTCCCTGAAGATGCAGAAAAACCGCGCAGTTCTGGATATCATCGTTGAGATGTTCCCGGTATCTGCCAAAGTAGGTGCCCTCGCTCTGTTATGGGCGATCATCGTAGGTGTACCACTTGGATGTCTCGCAGCATTTAAGAGAGGTAAGCTCACAGACAGTATCCTCAGAGTTATCTGCACTCTGGGTATCTCCATGCCGAGTTTCGTAGTTGCATCTGTTCTTCTTGTAACACTCACAGGTGACGGAGCACTGAATCTGTTCCCGTCCATTTTTGATGCGTCACAGGGGATCAGAGCCTACATACTTCCGTGCTTTGCATTGGGATTTTACCCGATGTGCTATACTGCACGTCAGACCCGTTCTGCTATGCTGGATTCCTTAAGCCAGGAATATATCAAGACAGCCAGGGCAAAAGGTCTTAAGAATAAGAAGATCATCTTCAAACATGCATTAAGAAATGCCCTGATCCCGGTTATTACTTACCTGGGACCGCAGGTTGCTTTTACTTTATGCGGTGGTTTCGTAGTAGAGAGTGTATTCTCTATCCCGGGACTGGGACGTTATTTCGTACAGTCTATTCAGAACCGTGACTATCCGGTTATCATGGGAACTACTATTTTCCTTGCAACATTTATTATTCTGATGAATCTGGTCGTAGACCTCCTCTATAAGGTAGCTGACCCGAGAATCAGCCTGACAAAGGGAGGAGACTGATCATGGCAGAGAATAAGAAGATCAAGAAATGTCCGGTAAGTCTTCAGCCGGATATTGAGAACCTTCTTCAGGACCTGACACCGGATGATTTTGCTTCGGCTTCCAGTCAGGAGAAAGAAGATTTCATCCAGGACCGCCAGAGTGTATCTTACTGGAAAGATGCCTGGAGAAGATTAAAGAAGAATGTTGTGGCGATGGTTGCACTTGGAGTTATTATATTCCTGTTTCTGTTTGCGTTCGTCGGACCACTTCTGATCCCATATGGATATGATGAATTTAACGATGGTGCTGAGAACCTGTTTCCATATCATTACACACTGGAAGACCAGCAGCGTGTAGATGAAGAAATTGCATCCAGAACTCAGAGTGAGGTTGTTGATGTTGATTCAATGATCGAGCAGGCTAAGGCAGAGGCGGAAGCCAAAGGTGAGAAGTTTACAAAAAAAGATGAAGCAATCCTTCGCGCAAAAGCAAAAACAGCAGCAAAGAATGATACAGCGAGTGAGTCTGAAGAGAGCACAGACCCAGATACAGTCCGCAAGGAACTGGGAATTAAGAAACATATCTTCGGATATTCAAAGAAAGAACTTGAGCGTAAAGCAGCCGGCGAGAAAGTTTTCCCGCATGTCTTTGGAACAGATATGTACGGACGTGATATTCTTGTCCGTGTTATGTATGGTGCACGAGTTTCTATGTCAGTTGGTGTATTTGCCGCACTTCTCGTACTGATCATTGGTGCTTTATATGGTGCGATCTCCGGTTACTGTGGCGGCAAGGTCGATGCAGTGATGCAGCGTATCGTAGAGCTGATCTATGCAGTTCCTGAAATGCTGGTCGTACTTCTGATCGCAACTGCACTGAAACCGATCCTGACAGAATATATCAACTCCCCGGGCGGTGGTCCGCTGAAGTCCTTTGCCAATGTACTTGGTCCGAACCTGATCTCCATGTTCATTGCTTTCGGTCTTCTGTACTGGGTAACTATGAGCCGTATCATCCGTGGACAGGTACTTCAGCTGAAACAGCAGGAATATGTAACAGCAGCCAGAGCACTCGGTGCTTCAGGCGGACGTATCATCCGTCGTCATCTGCTTCCGAACTGTATCGGACAGATCGTTGTAACAACCTGCCTGCAGATCCCGTCTGCGATCTTCCTGGAGTCATTCCTTTCCTATCTTGGTGTTGGTGTATCTGCACCGCTTCCAAGCCTTGGATCTATGGCAACAGACGCATTAAGCGGTATGTATACATACACTTACAGACTGATCGTTCCGTCTGTAGTCCTCAGTGTAATGATTCTTGCATTTAACCTGTTCGGCGATGGTCTGCGCGATGCACTTGACCCGAAACTTAAGAAATAAGAGAGGAGGAGAATCATGTCTGAACAGAAACATAAATTATTGGAAGTTAAGGACTTAAAAGTCTCCTTCTTTACACCGGCCGGTGAAGTTAAGGCTGTAGGAGGAATCTCCTACGACCTGGACTACGGCGAAGTTATGGGAGTAGTAGGAGAGTCCGGTTCCGGTAAGAGCCAGGAAGCCTACTCTATTATGGGACTTCTTCAGTCTCCTGGTAAGGTTGTCGGAGGTTCCATTACTTTTGAAGGACAGGATGTCCTGTCTTTTACCAAAGATCAGATGACAGAATTCCGCGGCAGTAAAGTAGCGATGATCTTCCAGAACCCGATGACCTGTTTAAACCCGGTTTACACCATTGGAAATCAGTTAGTAGAAGCACTTCGCGCTCATGATAAAAAGATCAGCAAGGAAGAAGCTGAGAAGCGTGCCATGGAAATGATGGAAATGGTTGGTATCAACAATGTACAGAAGCGTATGAAACAGTATCCTCATGAGTTCTCCGGTGGTATGCGCCAGCGAGTTATGATCGCCATGGGTCTGATCTGTCATCCGCAGCTTCTGATCGCGGATGAGCCGACCACAGCCCTGGATGTTACCATCCAGGCACAGATCCTTGATCTGATGAAAGATCTGCAGAAGAAGACAAAGATGGGAATCATTTTTATCACTCATAACCTGGGTGTTGTTGCAGATATTTGTGACAAAGTTTCCGTTATGTATGCAGGACGTATCGTAGAGCAGGGACCTGTTGATGATATTTTCTATGAACCTGCACATCCGTATACAAAAGGACTTCTGCGCTCCATGCCTCGTGTAGATGCAGAGAGTTACGAACGACTGATCCCGATCGAGGGTACTCCGGTCGACATGCTGAATCCGCCTGAAGGCTGTCCATTTGCACCACGATGTGAGCATTGCATGAAAATCTGTCTGAAGAAGATGCCTCCTTATGTGGAAGTAGGCGAAAAACATCGTTCAGCCTGCTGGCTGCGTGTTCAGGAACTGATGGGCAAGGAGGAGAACTGATATGGCAAATGAAGAAAAGAAACTTGTCGAGATAGAGAATTTACGTAAATACTTCCCGATCAAGGGAACAAATGGTCCAGGTGTTCAGGCAGTTCAGGATGTTTCCCTCTATATTAAGAAAGGTGAGACATTAGGACTGGTAGGAGAGTCCGGATGCGGTAAAACAACTCTGGGAAGAACCATTCTCAGATTGTATGAGCCGACCGGTGGTAAGATTATCTATGACGGTCAGACAATTTTTGACAATCCGTTGGACAAAGACGGCAAACCACTTGGCAAAGCGAAATCTGTAAACATGCTTCCTTACCGTAAGAAAATGCAGATTATTTTCCAGGATCCATCCGCATCTCTTGACCCTCGTATGACAGTCGGAGAGATTATCGGAGAGGCTATCGACATTCATAAACTGGCTGCAAATAAAAAAGACCGTGCGGATATGATCAAAGGTCTACTTGCAAGAGTAGGATTAAATACCGAGCATGCAAACCGTTATCCTCATGAGTTCTCCGGCGGACAGCAGCAGCGTGTCGGCATTGCCCGTGCACTTGCCGTTAAACCGGAATTTATCGTATGTGATGAGCCGATTTCCGCATTGGACGTTTCTATCCAGTCACAGGTTGTAAACATGCTGGAGGATATGCAGGCAGAAATGGGACTGACTTACCTGTTTATCGCTCATGACTTGTCTGTTGTGCGTCATATTTCAAACAGGATCGGTGTTATGTATCTGGGATCTCTGGTAGAACTTGGTGAGAGCTATGAGCTGAACCGTCATCCGATCCATCCGTATACACAGACGCTTCTTTCTGCAGTTCCGGTACCGGATCCTAAGCTGAGCCGTACCAGAAAGCGTATCATCCTTGAGGGAGATGTGCCAAGCCCGATGAACCCGCCGAGTGGATGCCGTTTCCATACCAGATGTCCATATGCGACACAGAAGTGCCGTGAGGAGATGCCACAGTTCAAAGAGCATGAACCTGGACACTGGGCAGCATGTCATCTGCTGGATAAATAATACAGTCAAGCGGATATTCGCCTGACTATTTATCAGAGTACTTACAGAATACGAAAAAATATAATGTAAACTGGTGAATAATACTGAAATAAATAGAAAGAATAAAAAATAGGAAATAATTAACAAAATTATTGTTGCAATTATAGTAAAAAATCCGAAAGAAAAAGCTTAACATAGGTATTGGGTTCCTGTATAATGGAATTTATAATACAAATCGCTGGCTTCTCATACAGCGAAAACCATAATAAAGGAGGACAAGTAATGAGAAAGGCAAAAACAATTATGTCTCTGGCTCTGTCAGCAGCTATGGTTACAAGCATGGCAGCTACAGCACCTGTAATGGCAGCAGAGAGCGAATCAACAGACGGATTTAATCTGAATCTCTGTATCGCATCCGAACCACAGAGTATCGACCCTGCACTGAATACAGCAATGGATGGTTCTATCATGTGCCACCATATGTTCGAAGGTCTGATCAAATGGGCAGACGACGGTGAAGGAAATGCTGTTACAGTTCCAGGACAGGCTGAATCCTGGGATAAAGAGACAAACGATGACGGAACAGTAACTTATACTGTACATCTTCGTGATGGTATCAAATGGTCTGACGGACAGGCCGTAACAGCAGGAGATTTCGAATATTCCTGGAAACGTCTGGCAAACCCGGAAACAGCAGCAGACTACTGTTACATGATCGACATGGTAAAAGGATATGCAGAGGTAGCTGACGGAAGTGCAGATCCTGATACACTTGGAATCAAAGCTACAGATGATACAACACTGCAGATCGATTTAACTTATGACTGCCCGTATTTCGAAGAGATCATGGCATTCCCGGCAACCTTCCCTGTTCGTAAAGATATGGTAGAGGGAAGCGAGAACTGGACATTTGATCCTGCAACTTATATCAGCAACGGACCTTACAAGATGAAAGAATGGTCTCATAACTCCTACATTCTTATGGAAAAGAATGAGAACTACTATGATTATGAGAACCTTGGACCGGACACAATTAAATTTGCACTTCTGGACGACAACAACGCGATCCTTAAAGGATACAACAACGGAGAACTTGATTTCATCGAGAACCTTCCTGTAGACGAAGTTGCTACTTACCTTGCATCCGGAGAACTTAACATCGCTGACTATATCGGAACATACTATGTATGCTTCAATACAGAAGATGAAGTATTCTCTGATCCTGCAATCCGTAAAGCATTCTCACTTGTAATCGATCGTAACTACATCGTAGATAACGTAACTCAGTCCGGTGAAGTTCCTGCAACAGGATATGTTCCATCCGGTATCTATGATGCAGACGGAGCAAGCGGAGATGACTTCCGTACAGTAGGCGGTGAATATTACAGCGTTTCTGAAGATGATTATGAGAAGAACTGTGAAGAAGCACGTCAGATCCTTGCAGATGCAGGATATCCAAACGGCGAAGGCTTCCCGACAGTTGAATATCTGTACAACACAGATGACAAACACAAAAAGATTGCTGAAGCACTCCAGAACATGTGGCAGAAAGAACTTGGCGTAACTGTTAACCTGGACAACCAGGACTGGAACGTATTCCTCCAGAACAGAAAAGCCGGAGACTTCCAGATTGCACGTAACGGATGGATCGGTGACTACAATGATCCTTGCTCATTCCTTGACATGTGGTACACAGGCGGCGGAAACAACGACGCTCAGTACTCTAACCCGGATTACGATGCACAGATCGATGCAGCAAAAGCTACTTCTGATCAGACAGAACGTATGAAAGCATTCCATGCAGCAGAAGATATCCTCATCGGTGAGGACAATGTACTGGCTCCTCTGTACTTCTATACACAGCCATACATGCTGAAAGATAATATTAAAGGCATGTATTATACACCTCTTGGATACTTCTTCTTCGGATACACAACCCAGGAATAAGATCTGAGACAGAAAAGGTAGTTTTGCATTCTTGCATAAAAATGCATAATTTGTGAAAGTAAAAACAGCTCCATGCAGAAGAATTTAAGATTCTCTGTGTGGGGCTGTTTTGTTTAGGCCATCACTTTTTTATAATAAAAGGTTAGAAGAAAAAAGCAAATTTTGCAGTATATGTTTGCATAAAAAACCATTAAATGATATGATGAAAAGTAATCGATACTATTTGCCGATATTGTATTTGCAGAGAAAGTTTCTGAAAGAAAATAATCTGAAGTGATTCTTTATATGGAGGATTTTGAGATATAAAATCCTGCAGAATATGTACGGCAGTGATTTTACAGGGAGATACAGAAAATGGAATTTTGGGATATTTACGATAAGGATAAGAAGCCGACAGGACGTACAATGAAAAGGAATGACTGGTGTCTGAAGGACGGAGAGTATCATCTGACTGTGCTTGGTGTAGTAGCCAGACCCGATGGTACTTTTCTGATCACCAAACGTGTCATGACAAAAGCATGGGCACCAGGATGGTGGGAAGTATCCGGCGGTGCCGCGCAGGCAGGAGAGGAATCTTATGAGGCTGTTCTGCGTGAGGTAAGAGAAGAAACAGGACTTGATGCAAGAAATGCAGATGGTGGTTATTTATTTACTTATAAGAGAGAGAATCCGGGTGAGGGTGACAATTATTTTGTGGATGTATATCGTTTTGTCATGGATGTTGATGAGAAAGATTTACATTTGCAGACAGAAGAGACTGACGGATATATGTTTGCCACAGTTGATCAGATCAAAGCATTTGCAGCAGAGGGAAAATTTCTGCATTATGACAGCATAAAGAAAGCATTTGAAATGTAATTTCCGACATTGTTTGTTGATAATAGTCTGGGCGCTTTCTTTCTGCCATAAAACAGAAGATACAATACACAATGAGAGGAAAACAGCAATGAAAAAAAATCTTGAGTTTATTGGGGAACAGTTAAAGAAACTGACAGCGATTCCAAGTCCGTCCGGTTATACGGAAAAAGCTGCAGAATATCTGATGGAAACACTGAAAGAAATGGGATATGAACCGGAACTTTCCAATAAAGGAAATGTACTGGTAAATATTGGCGGTAAGGGAAATCCACTGATTCTGGCATCTCATGTTGATACGTTGGGGGCAATGGTGCGCTCTATAAAGGATAATGGGCGTCTCCGTCCGACAACCCTGGGTGGTCACCAGTGGAGAACTGCGGACGGAGAGAACTGTACGGTTCATACCAGGGATGGCAGAGTTTATACAGGAGTGGTGCTGAATACAGAACCATCTTCTCATGTGGCAGATGAGAAAGTGGAACAGAAAGAAGAGAATATGGAAATCCTGCTGGATGAGAATGTGGATTCCAAAGATGACATCAAAGAACTGGGTATTCAGGTGGGAGATATCATTGCTATGGATCCCCGAACTGTAATCACTGAAAGCGGATATATTAAGAGCCGTTTCCTGGACGATAAACTTTCCGCGGCAATTCTGCTGGGACTGGCAAAGGCAGTGAAAGACGAGGGGCTTATATTGAACCGTAAGGTGTCGCTGCTTTTCACAGTATATGAAGAAGTTGGGCATGGTGGAAGTTACGTACCGGCAGACACACAGGAAATGATCTCCGTGGATATGGGATGTGTGGGAGCCGACCTAGGATGCACAGAGCGCATGGTTTCTATCTGCGCCAAAGATTCCGGTGGTCCGTACAACTATAATCTGATCACTGCGCTGGTCAACACAGCGAAGGCACATGATCTGGACTTTGCGATTGATATTTATCCACATTATGGTTCTGATGTAGAGGCAACTCTCCGCGCCGGATATGATATCAGGCATGGTCTGATCGGACCGGGAGTTTATGCGTCTCATAATTATGAGAGATCTCATATGGATGGGGTAAAGAATACGTATGAACTTGTGAAAGCGTATGTGACAGAATGATAGAAAAGCAATCGTTTCTGTTCTAATTAGAGAGAAACTGTTTCATTGAGTCAAATAAAAAAATCTGCAGGAGATACCATATAACTGGTATCTTATCTGCAGATTTTTTGTCTGTATATACTGGGTTAAAATTTCAGTCTGAGATTTTGGCAAAAATTAATCTATTTCATCGCATTCTTAATAGCAGCCAGCAGTTCATCATATTCTTCATAGGCCGGAAGTTCCGGGTGATCAGCTTTGATCTTATCTGTACTGCGGAACAGGAATCCTGCTTTGCTCGTCTGAATCATACCAAGGTCATTGTAGGAATCGCCGCTTGCGATTGTATCAAAACCAATAGACTGCAATGCTTTTACAGTACTTAACTTGGACTGTTCCACTCTCATCTTAAAGCCTGTTATTTCACCATTCTCAGCTACTTCAAGGGTATTGCAGAATAAAGTAGGTCTGCCAAGCTTCTCCATCAGTGGCGCTGCAAACTGTGTGAAAGTATCACTGATCAGGATCACCTGAGAGAAAGAACGAAGCTCATCCAGGAATTCTTTCGCGCCTGGAAGCGGATCAATCTTTGTAATAACGTCCTGAATCTCTTTTAAACCAAGTCCGTGTTCTTTCAGAATCCCAAGTCTCCATTTCATAAGCTTATCATAATCCGGTTCATCACGGGTGGTTTTCTTTAATTCCGGGATTCCGCTTGCTTCTGCAAATGCGATCCAGATTTCTGGTACTAATACGCCTTCTACGTCAAGACATGTAATATACATAATGATAGTTCCTCCTCTTATCCATTTGTCAACTACTGTTGTCATGGAATGTTCCGCGGTTGTTGACAGTTACAGACTTTTGCGTTTTATCGCTGTGCTTAATGAAACTATCTTAACATATTCTTATCTGGGTTGCAATTCCCAAATTGTGTAGTAAATTGCTGGTGTAATATTGATGTAAAACTATGGTGCTGACGTGGTTGAAGTTTATCCGGAAATTTTTCTCAAAAAGAAGTTGACAATTCATGGATACATCCCTATAATAGTAAAAAGTTAGGGAACGAACTATTAGGAAGCTAACTAATTGAAGAGCTATGAAATTTTCCACCCATAGAATTTACTTGTATGCAGGATATAGTCGGTGGGACTTTATCAGCTTAAAGGAGGTGTGAAGTGTGGATGAAGAGCTGAAAATCAAAGTAGAAGATATGCATATGGGAAGACTGATCGGTATTCTTTCCCATCAGATGGCGCGGAACAGGAATAATCCGTCAATTGTAATGGAATCGGATGAACTGACTGCGATGCAGAAGCATGTGTTGAAGTTTATTCTTCTGGAGACATTGCACCGCGACCTTTATCAGAAGGATATTGAAGAGGAATTTCAGATACGGAAATCAACTGCTACGGGTATCCTTCAGCTGATGGAGAAGAAAGGCTTTATTTATAGAGAATGTGCTAAGCAGGATGGACGTCTGAAGCGAATCGTACCTACTGATAAGGCAAAGGATATCCTTCTGGCAATCCTGGAGCATATTGATGAGACAGAGCGCTGCCTGGAAAAAGGAATTTCAAGGGAAGATGTAGTTTTGTGCAAACAGGTGCTGTGGATGATGCACAGGAATCTGGAAGAACTGCAGCAAAAACAAAGCAGTGATCCTAAAAAACGCTAATGGTAAAAAAACATAACTGTTCTGTATTTTTGCAGGTAGTCAAACTGCTGAACAGTTATATAAAATCTATAATTAAGGAGGACATCGACAAAGATGAATAAGAAACTTTTACGTTCTGTCCGGGAATACAAAAAGCAGACTGTACTGACTCCGATTCTTGTAATCCTGGAAGTACTGATGGAAGTTCTGATTCCGCTGGAGATGGCGAAGATCATCGATACAGGTATTGCAAATGGTGATATGAACTATATTATCCAGCGAGGAGTCATTCTTGTTGCAATGGCAATGCTTGCCCTGTTCTTCGGTGTACAGGCCGGAAATATGGCAGCAGTTGCAGCGGCAGGATTTGCGAAGAATTTACGACATGATATTTTTTATAAGGTGCAGGATTTCTCCTTCAAAAATATCGACCACTTTTCAACCTCAGGTCTTGTCACACGTATGACCACAGATATCACCAACGTACAGCAGGCATATATGATGAGTATCCGTCTCCTTGCCAGAGCACCGTTTATGATCATCCTGTCATGGATCATGACACTGACTATCAATAAACCAATCGCAATGCTGTTCCTGGTTGTTGTTCCGCTTCTGGGTGGCGCACTGATCTTTATTGCAAAGAAAGCACACCCGCATTTCATCAAAGTATTTGATGAGTATGACGTCCTGAATAACTCCGTGCAGGAGAATGTCAATGCGTCTCGTGTTGTAAAGGCTTTCGTAAGAGAAGATCATGAGATTGAGAAGTTCCATGGAATTTCCAAATACGTTTACACACTGTTTACTAAAGCTGAAAAGATCGTTGCATGGAACTCACCGGTTATGATGTTTACCATGTATACAGTGATCATTATCATTGTTGCTATCGGCGGAAGAGGAATCGTGTTCGGAACTATGGAAACCGGTGAACTGACAAGTATCATCGTTTATGCACTTCAGATCCTGATGTCTCTGAACATGGTAACTTTTGTATTCGTTATGCTGATGATTTCAGAAGCATCCACTGAGCGTATTACAGAAGTTCTGGATGAAGTTCCGGAAATGCAGGATAAAGCTGACGCGGTGAAAACTGTAGCTGATGGTTCTATTGACTTTAATCATGTAGACTTCAGCTATTCAGGTGAGGGCGGAAATCTTTCTCTGAAAGATGTAAACCTTCATATTAAATCAGGTCAGACCGTAGGTATTATCGGTGGTACTGGTAGTGCCAAATCTACTCTGGTACAGCTGATCCCGAGACTTTATGATGTTACAGGAGGTAATGTTCAGGTCGGTGGCGTAGATGTCCGTGATTATAACCTAGAAGTACTGCGAGATCAGGTTTCCATGGTACTGCAGAAAAACGTTCTGTTCTCAGGAAGTATTTATGAAAACATCCGCTGGGGTGATGAGACTGCCAGTGATGAAGAAGTTCAACGAGTTTGTAAGCTGGCTCAGGCAGACGGATTTGTCAATGAATTTCCGGATGGCTACAACACCATGATCGTTCAGGGCGGTAACAATGTATCCGGCGGTCAGAAACAGCGTCTGTGTATTGCCAGAGCGCTTCTTAAGAAACCGAAGATCCTGATTCTGGATGACTCTACCAGTGCGGTAGATACCAGAACAGATGCCCTGATCCGTAAGGCTTTCCGCGAGGAAATCCCAAACACAACAAAGATTATTATCGCACAGCGAGTTTCTTCTATTGAAGATGCAGACCAGATCATCGTACTGGATGATGGTAAGATCGTAGGTGTGGGTACATCAGAAGAACTGCTGAAAACAAACGACATTTACAGAGAAGTATATGAATCACAGGTCAAAGGAGGCGGAGACGATGAATAAAAAGAAAAAATTAGATCAGAATACCATCCAAACTGCCAAAAGACTTCTGAAATATATGACAGGAACACATAAAATACAGTTTATCATTGTATTTATCTGTATTTTTATCAGTTCTGTCGCAAGTATTGCAGTCTCTCTGTCTTTGAAATTCCTGCTGGATGATTTCATCATTCCGCTCATCGGACAGACGGATCCGAACTTCGCAGAGTTGTATAAAGCTCTTGCAGTACTTGGCACTATTTTTGCCTTGGGTGTAATTGCTACATTTATTTATACCAGAATGATGGTTTTCATCGGACAGGGTGTGCTCAAGAGCGTTCGTGATGACATGTTTGAGCATATGCAGACTCTCCCGATCCGCTATTTCGACCAGAATACAAACGGATCTATCATGAGCCTTTATACTAACGATACCGATACACTGAGACAGATGATCAGTCAGGCAATCCCGCAGGCACTGATGTCACTGTTCACCATTATTGTTACTTTTATTTCCATGCTGGTATTAAGTCCGCTGCTTACAATCCTGGCAGTTGTGATCATCTTTATCATGCTGAAAGTAACCAATAAAATTGGGTCTAACAGTGGTAAATATTTCATCCGTCAGCAGGTAGCTCTGGCAGATGTAACCGGATTCGTGGAAGAACGAATGAACGGTCAGCGTGTGGTAAAAGTATTCAACCATGAAGATAAATCAAAAGTAGAATTTGACAAACTTAACGACGCACTTTTCGAAAGTGCAGCAAATGCCAATAAATACGGAAACATGATGGGACCGGTGATCGGTAACATCGGTAACCTGCAGTTTGTACTGACAGCAGTACTTGGCGGACTTCTTTCTGTAACTGGTGTAGGAGGAATTACTCTTGGTGTTATGGCTTCCTATTTACAGTTTACAAAGAGTTTTACTCAGCCATTTATGCAGGTGGCACAGCAGTTCAATGCAATCGTTATGGCACTTGCAGGTGCAGAACGTATTTTCAAACTCATTGATGAGAAACCAGAAGAAGATGAAGGTTATGTAGAACTGGTTAATGCAAAAAAAGATGTCAACGGCAACATTACAGAATGTAAAGAGAGAACCGGTATGTGGGCATGGAAACATCCGCATTCCGCAGATGGTTCTGTTACTTACACAGAACTGACAGGAGATGTTCGTTTCGAAGACGTTACATTCGGATATAACCCGGATAAAGTCATTCTGAAAGACATCAGCCTCTTCGCAAAACCTGGACAGAAGCTTGCTTTCGTAGGTTCCACAGGTGCAGGAAAGACAACTATCACAAACCTGATTAACCGTTTTTACGATATTCAGGAAGGTAAGATCCGCTACGACGGAATCAACATTACCAAGATTAAGAAAGATGACCTGAGACGTTCTCTGGGAATCGTACTCCAGGATACTCATCTGTTCACGGGAACCATCAAGGAAAACATCCGCTATGGTAAACTGGATGCCACAGATGAGGAAGTATACGAGGCAGCAAGGCTGGCTCACGCAGACCAGTTTATTAAGATGCTTCCGAAAGGATACGATACTATGCTGAGCGGAGATGGTGAAGAACTTTCCCAGGGCCAGCGCCAGCTTCTTTCTATTGCAAGAGCAGCTGTAGCTAATCCGCCGGTACTGATTCTGGATGAGGCAACTTCAAGTATCGATACCCGTACAGAGAGTATCGTACAGAAAGGTATGGATAACCTTATGAAAGGCCGTACTGTATTTGTAATTGCTCATCGACTTTCAACTATCAGAAACAGTGATGCAATCATCGTACTGGATCATGGTAAGATTATTGAGAGAGGTGACCATGAGGACCTCATTAAGTTAAAGGGAACCTATTATCAGCTTTATACTGGTAAATTGGAATTGTCTTAAAAGTTCAACCAAACTGTGAAACAGTTGGCTTGGTTATGAGCAGTCAGCGAAGCGGATGATTTTATCTGCGTGACTTTAAGGAGGCCGCGATACAGGCTGAAAATATTAATTTGATCATATAAGGGCATGGCAGATTTAGTGAAATCTGCCATGCCCTTGATTTATATCAAGGAATACCTTATTTGTCGAACGAAATTTTTAGAAAACCATATCTATGAGACCGTCATGAGACCATTATAGTATATACTGAATAATAAGGTATCTGTTGTGATTATGTAAAACTATTGTCTGGAACTAAAAAAATATTTAGAAAAAGGCATATTTGAAAAGGGTTATACATATATTACCGGTGTCAGAGAAACTGGTTCAAATGAATCTTGAAATAAACAAAAGACTACATGTAAGATACCGAAAGAATATAAAGGTTCAGCAAAATGAGCAACAGAAAGGAGAGAGTTTATGAAAAAGACAGCCAAATGGAAACGAATTCTTGCAGTCGTACTTACTGCTCTGATGGTACTGTGTAATCAGACCGTTTTATTTGCAGATACGACAGTGCAGGACACGGAACAGGAAACTGAGATCCGTGAAGAAGAACCGCAGGAGGTTGAACAGGATTCTGAGGATACAGAATATCAGGAGATAGAAGAATCAGAGACAGTTCAGCCTGAGGCAGAAGAGCCGGAAGCAGTTGAACCTGAGGCAGATCCAGAGCAGGATACTCCTGAAGAGGATACTCAGGAACCAACAACTGAAAACAAAACAGTTTACTATACAGTGAAATTCCTCGATAAAGATGGAAATGAAATTACCAGCCAGAGAATTGCAGAAGGTCAGTCTGCAACAGCGCCGGCAGCACCGGACGTTGACGGATATCGCTTTAATGGATGGGACAAAGCATTTGACAATGTAACTGAGGATCTTAAGGTACAGGCATTATATGTTAAGATCGGAGAGAAAGTTACATATACAATTAATTATCAGTTCAGCAATGGAACTGCAGCCAGTCAGCCATGGGTGGCACAGCTTGAAGTTGGAACAGAATACACCAACACTATTGTATCACCGGAAATTACAGGTTTTACACCGGACCAGCCGTCTGTAGAATTCAGTGGAACAGTAGAAGCTGATCAGACAATTACAGTTACCTATTCAGGTGCAGAGACAACATATACAGTACAGCATATGTTACAGAATGCAGAGAATGATGAATATACTCTGGATTCTGACTCAACAGAAACAAAGAATGGAACAGTTGGACTTGATACAGCAGCAGAAGCGAAATCTTATGATGGTTTTACAGCACTGCCGGTAAGCCAGGCAACGATCAATGCAGATGGCAGCACAGTTGTCAATGTATATTATGACAGAAATGTTTACCGTCTGACCTGGGATACAGATGGCGGAAGTTATGAACAGCCTGTAGATATCAGATACGGTGCAAAAATTAATGAGCCAGGTAATCCTACAAAATTAGGTTACACCTTTAAAGGATGGGAAGGAATGCCTGAGAATGGCAGAATGCCGTCACAGGATCTGGTAGTCAAAGCAATATGGAAAGCGAACGAGACTGCTCAGTATAAGGTTATCCACTGGCAGGAATCCCTGCAGGCTCTGGGAACCTATGAAGTAGCTCAGAACAGTGGCGGAAATGCAGCTATAGAAACTAAAACAGGAACAGTTGGCGATGTGATCAGCTATTCTCCTAAGTCTTATGAAGGATTTGAATTAGATTCTGAGAGAAGCAGCGGAGATGTAAAGATTACATCTGACGGTACTGCAGTAAAGAATGTTTATTATAACAGAAAAACATATAGCATTCATTTTTGTGTGGCAAAATCAAATGATTGGTGGGGCCGACCAACCGACTGGCAGGAAGATGAAAGCTTACGTATAACTGCCAGATATGGAGAAGACGTTTCCGCTCAGTGGAATGATGCAGCACATAGCAAGTATCTGTGGGCAACGGATCGGGGTTCAAATACATACTATACTCTGGTTTCCAATATGCCGGCACAGGATATTACAGTATATGCATACAATAATAAAACCGGCAAAAAGGTTATTTATTATGTTGAAGATTTGGATGGAAGCAGGAAAGTATATGCTACTTTTGACGCAGGAAGCGAAATGCATCTCACAGACGAAGATAAGATGCCGATTGATGGATTTACATATAAATCATGGCATCAGAATTCTGACAGAGATGGAAGAGATCTCTGGCTGTATTACACCAGAAACTCTTATACCATCACATTCCAGAACTGTACAGGAGTTAACGATCTTTCTGTGAAGTTTGAAGCTCCTCTGAATAATCTTAAACCGGCAGACGGATCTGTGGGTACACCTGCAAATGTAGAGAGTGATTATACCTTTGCAGGATGGTATACATCACCAAGCTGCGAAGACGGCACAGAATTTGACTGGAGCGGCACAATGCCTTCTCATACCATTACTCTGTACGCTAAGTGGCAGGCACCGATTTATACCGTTACATTTGAAACAAACGGAGGAAGTCCGATCGATCCGATTTCTGTAGAGAAACATCAGGCTCTGAGAGATATTCCTGAGACTGTTAAGGAAAATGATGAATTCCTCGGATGGTATACAGATCCGGGTCTGAATTATAAATTTGTTGAAAGTCTTCAGATCGTAAAAGATATTACACTCTATGCAAAATGGAAAAATACAAGTGTATACAATTATTGTATTGTAGCTGTAACAAGAGATAAGGATGGTAATGAGACAGAAATTGCCAGAGGCTGGGAAGGTTCAGTAGTTCAGAACGGAACTGCAAATGTAACAGCTCCGGACATTGAAGGCTATTATCCAAAAGAGACATCCAAGAGTGTGATCGTTACAAAGGACGGACAGGAAATCAAATTTGTATATGAGCCTGTTGCAGCATGGACTTATACGATCAGATATGTAGATACTGACGGAAACGATATTGCAGATTCAGAGACAGTTAGTACCAGAAATACAGTAGAAACTGTAGTTTATAAGGCAATTGCCGGTTATCAGTTAATTTCCGATCCTGTTGTACAGGCTGAAAAAGGAAAAACTGATACAGTTATCTTTAAGTATACAACCAATCAGGCAGTATACAGAATTGAACATTACAAACAGAGACCGGATGGAAGCTATGCTCTGGAAGAAACAGAGAATAAAGAAGCAGCAGCAATCGGTACATGGGTAACTGCAGAGCCTAAAGACTATACCGGATATACCTGCATTACTGATACAGATGAGAGAAGCGGTGCTGTTAAAGAAGGACTTGTACTGAAAGTATACTATAACAGACCTGATTTTACAGTTGGAAATTATACAGGTAAATATGATGGTGAATGGCATACTGCTGAGTTTGCAGGAACCGGAATAGAGGGAGATACCTACTATTATCAGACAGAAGATGGAACATGGACACCGTTTAATGATGTTTCAGAGCTTCCGCAGTATAAGGATGCAGATTCTTATCAGATTTCTGTCAAAGTTGTAAATGATGGTGCAGAAAGTGCACCTAAGACTGCAACAGTTTCAATTCTTCCAAGAGAGATTACTTTAACAAGTGGATCAGCTCAGAAAGTTTATGATAAAGAACCACTGACAAATAATGAAGTTACAGTAACAGGTGATGGTTTCGTGGATGGTGAAGGAGCAGCTTATGATGTAACCGGAAGCCAGACAGATGTAGGAACCAGCAAGAATGCGTTTACTTACAGTTTCAGTGAAGGAACAAAGGAACAGAACTATAAAGTTACCAAGGTTGAGGGAAATCTTACTGTTGTACCAAGTGAAGACACAGTAACAGTAACTATTAAAGAAAACAGTGGAACAGAAAAATATGACGGAACAGAGAAAACTGTAACAGGTTATGAGGTTATCAGTATCAGCGATCCGAAATATCTGGAAACAGATTTCGCATTTGAAGGAAATGCAGAGGTAAAAGGAACTGATGCAGGTACCTACAATATGGAATTAAAACCAGAAGATTTCACAAACATCAACAAGAACTTTAAGAATGTTGTTTTCGTGATTGAAGACGGTACATTGACGATCACACAGAGAGAAGTAACTCTCACCAGTGCGGATGATTCCAAATCTTATGACGGAGAACCGCTTACCAACGATGAGATTACAGTAACAGGCGATGGTTTTGTTGAAGGCGAGGGAGCAACTTATAATGTAACCGGAAGCCAGACAGAAGTTGGTTCCAGTGAGAATGAGTTTATTTATGAACTGACTGAAGGAACAAAGGCAGCGAACTATATTATTATTCCTGTGTTTGGTACATTAACAGTTTCTGATAAGGATGTGCAGGGTGTTATAACAAAGACACATACCGGAGAGAAATTCAGATTAAATGATCAGGTAACATTTACAATTACAGTAAAGAATATTTACGCTGAGCCGCAGACAATTACTATTTCCGAGATTAACGGAGTAACATTTGACGGACCGAATGTATTTGAAAATGTTGAACCAGGCGCAGAAGTATCTGTAAATGCACTTTATACTATTACACAGGAAGATGTTGATAATGGTTCCTTTACCAATACTGCAACAGCATTGTTCAGCAATGGTCAGAGCTATACCGACACAGATACAGTAATAACAGAGCCGACTCCTGTAGCAAGCATTTCCATTGAGAAAACAGCTGAGCAGAAGGAAGGCGGATATGCAGCAGGCGATACTGTCACTTATACAATCCGTGTGGTAAATGATGGTGAGCAGCAGCTGACAGATATTCAGGTATCTGACCCGCTGACAGGCCTGAATGAAACAATCCAGTCTCTGGCTCCTGGTGAGGAAAAGATCTTCACAACAACATATACAGTTACAGAGCAGGATGTATTAGCAGGCAAGATTGTTAATGTGGCAACTGTAAAGGCAACAGATGAAGATGGTAAGACAGTAGAAGACGAGACAACAAAAGAGCTGGAAACTGAAGAGAAGAACAGTCATCTGACTGTAATCAAAACAACAACCAGCACTCCTGCAGATGGAAAGGCTTATTCTGTAGGTGAAAAAATCACTTATAAAATTACAGTAACAAATGATGGAAATATAACTGTTACAAACGTACAGGTAACTGATGAACTGACAGGAAATGTCGGAGACCTTGCATGGACAGTTGATTCTATTGCTCCAGGTGAATCCAAAGAGTTTACTGCTGAGTATACAGTTACAGAGGCAGATGCAAAAGCTGGTAAGGTTCACAATGTAGCAACTGCTCAGGGAAGCACTGATGATCCTGAGAATCCAGAGGTACCGGTAACTCCAGGTGAAACAGAAGACCCGGTTAATCCGATGCCGACTGAAACTCCAAAACCAACTATTACTCCAACACCAGGGGCTACACAGACTCCAGTGGTTACCCCATCTACACCGAGTAATAATGGAACAACAACAAAAACAGCAGTAAAGACAGGAGATACAACACCGGTTAGTGCGTTTGTAGGATTGTTTGCAGCAGCAGCGATCGTTGCCGGTGCAGCTGTATACTTCAAACGTCGTAAAAGAGATAAATAATTGAAATAAACTGCTGTAAATGTTACTGTTCACTTACAGTAAATTAACAAGAAGGGAAGTATGCTTCTGGCATGCTTCCCTTTTTTGTGATAAAATATTTACAGGATTTAACTGAACTGCAGAGCAGTTAACTGGTTATGAGTAAGTAACAACTGCGGATGATTCTATCCGTCTGATGGAATATAATAGTACAAATGAGGGCAAGATATGGAACCGGTCAGAATTAATTTAATGGGAACTTTTCAGATATCTTCAGGAGATGTAACATTAAGAGAGAAAGATATTCGCTCAGTGAGGGGAATTAAATTGTTGACATTTCTGGTTCTGAACAGAAAAAGAATTGTTACAATTCAGGAATTGGAAGAATTTCTGATTCGGCAGGAGACGGAAGGGAATTTTGAAAATGTGGATGGATATGTAAAGAATCTTGTCTATCGTGTAAGAAAAATATTGAAAGCAATAGGTCCATATCCTTATATTACAACAGGATACAAAAATTATGCCTGGAATCCGGAAATTCCTGTGATCGTAGATGTAGAAATTTTTAAACAGCAATATGAAAATGCCAGGAATTGTCCTGATCTGGAACAAAAGAAAATATTATATAAAGAACTTCTTTATTCCTGGAGGCCTCTTACTGGAGTACTTACAGATGAATACTGGATGATGGGAATTGATACATATTATACATCCGTTTTTCTGGAAGCAGTGAAAAATCTGGCCGGGATTCTGGAAAAAGAGAATAAATATAAAGAACTTGTACAGCTATGCAGATATGCAATGCCAGTAGAACCATTGGATGAAGATATCAGATTCTGGCTGATCAAGACATTGATCTTACAGAAAAAGACAGGTGAAGCATTAAAAGAGTGGGAAAATGCCCGGCGTGTATGGAAAAAACAACTGCAGGGATATTTTCCGGAGCGCCTGAATTCCCTGTACAAAGATATTATATCTTCCAGTATATCTAATGAACCGGATCCCATGAAAATATTAAGATCACTTATGAAATTTGCCAGAGAAAAACAGGGAGGTCGTTATTGTGCGCAGGAAATCTTTGAACAGCTGTGTTTATTTCTGATCGGAAGGAATAAAGGGAGCGAAAACGAAGAATATCTGATTCTGTTTACGCTTGTTGCTGGTGATTTGGAAAAACAGGAAAAGAAACAGGGATTCACTCTGAGGAATGGGAGAAATAAATTTGTAGATATATTATTGAAAGATCTTGAGCATGGAGATGTTTTTACAGAATTAGGAACAAGGCAGTTTGCAGTATTGCCTGCAGAGAGCTCCGAGAAAAAAAGTGAGCAGACAGCAGAGCGATTGATTGAGGAATATGAAACGAATTATCCGGGTGAAAATATTAATATTTCCTATAAAATCATAAATCTATTTGAATGATAATTAATTAAGATAAGAGCCCTCCGGGCAGGATTCTTTCTTGTATGATAGCAAGTGGACAATCCTGCAGGCAGGGTTCTTTCTTATAGAAATACATAATTGACAAATCAGACAAATAGTTCTAGAATACTTAGGAACCGAAGTAATATATGAGAACACGTTATTGGCATAAAACAAAGATTAAGTCAATAAACCTAAAAATCATGAAAAAGGATGTGACGTAGTCATGCAGACAGGAAAAATGATTAATCAGATTTCCAATCGTCTTCGCAGAAGATCCCGGACCGTTCAGGAGTCTATAGGAATCAGTGGAGCAAAGGGAAATATTCTGAATTATATCCTTGTAGAATCGGAGAACCATTCTGTTTATCAGAAGGAAATAGAGAAGGAATTTGGACTGAGACCATCTACGGCTACAGAAGTTCTGAAGAATCTGGAAAAAGACGGGTTGATTTGTCGTGTGCCGGAAGAGCAGGACGGAAGGTATAAGAGGATAATTTTTACGGAAAAAGCGGAAGCGATAAGAGGGACATTAAAAGATGAGATTGAAGGTTCAGAGAATTTGCTGCTGGAAGGAATTTCGGAGGGAGAGAAGCAGGAGTTTCTGCGAATCGCACAGAGGATGCTGGATAATCTGGACAGACAGAATTAATAGTGAGAATTTTGATGCAGACCCCCAAATTTCAGATATACTCTGACAGATTGAAAATATCTGCTTGATTATACATGTATGTGCAGTAAAAGAAAAATTGAGAAAAGGAGTGATAAAAACAGTGGCTGAAAATGAGTTAATGAGTAGTATGAAAGTATCGAAAGCCGTAGCAAAGATGGCGATTCCAAGCGTGATCAGCAGTCTGGTCACGGTAGTCTATAATATGGCTGATACATTCTTTGTAGGGCAGACCGGAGATCCGCTGCAGGTAGCGGCGGTCAGTTTGACAAATCCTATCTTTATTTTGCTGATGGCCTTTGCAAACATGTTCGGAATGGGCGGCAGTGCAGTGGCATCTATGGCAATGGGAGAGAAGAATGACAAGAGAGTAAAGAATACATCTTCCTTTGTAACCTGGGCATCATTGGCAGTTGGTGTGGTATTTGGTTTAATTCTGGTGCTTTTTATGCAGCCAATCCTGCATTTGTTTGGGGCTAATGAACAGACATATGCATTTGCCAGAGGATATACCTTACATATTTCTTACGGTGCACCGTTTATTATCTGGTCTGCAGCAGCAAGCTTTGTAGTTCGTGCAGAGGGTGCCAGCAAAGAAGCGATGATCGGAAGCATGATCGGCACAGTTGCTAACATTGTATTGGATCCGGTATTTATCAGCGGATTTGGAATGGGGGCAGCAGGTGCGGCGATTGCTACAACGATTGGAAATGTTCTTGCAAGTATATATTAACTCTGGTACTTCCGGAAGAGAAGTAAGTGCTTTTCAATCAGACTGAAGAACTTTACAGTTAAAAATCAGGTAATGTCCAGAGTCTGTTCTATTGGATTGCCGACTGCAATCTTTTCGGCATTAATGAGCGTTTCTACAATTGTACTGAATCAGATCCTTGTCGTATATGGAAATGCACCGGTTGCAGCTATTGGAATTGTGTTTAAAGCAAATATGTTTATCACGTTCCTGCAGATGGGACTGGCAAATGGTGTACAGCCGCTGTTTGGATATAATTATGGCTCCGGTGACAGAAAACGATTTATAGAAGTAGAACGCTTTACAAAGAAGTGCTGCCTGATCGTGGGAATCCTTGCCACTCTTCTGTTTTTCGTTTTGCGTCAGCCGATTATTCAGATGTTTATCAGTGATGAAGAGGTCATTTACTATGGAGTGAAGATGCTCATTGCATATATGTTTTCTGGACCGGTGATAGGAATTCTCTTTGTAAACATGAACTGTATGCAGTCAGTGGGAGATGCCCTTCCTGCAACTGTACTGTCTGTACTTCGTCAGGGGGTGCTTTTAATCCCTCTGTTGTATCTGCTCAATGCAGTTTCTGGATTGAATGGTGTAATCTATGCACAGGCGCTGACTGACTATGCGGCTGTGATATTATCTGTCTATTTGTGGAAACGGAAGAAAAATAAGATGAATATGAAATAAGGTGCTGCTTATATAATAGAAAAATTAAACAATTAACTAAGCATGATGCTTCAATTGCAAAAAACAGTAATGACACTATTTTTATTGAGAAAACGTAACGTCTGTAGGCGTTGCGTTTTTTATGTTATAATGCTATGATTTGAAAAAAGATTTTAATTAAATCAAGGAAGTACTTTACTTTAATTACAAAAAAGTAATAAGTAGGCAGCGAAGAAGATAATCCTATTCTTATGATAGTTATAGGGTTTATAACAACAAAGGAGAGACGTAAAATGGTAAAGATAGATTTAATTACCGGTTTTCTGGGTTCAGGGAAGACGACATTTATCAGGAAGTATGCGCAGTATCTGGTGGATACAGGAAATAATATAGGGATTCTAGAGAATGATTATGGGGCTGTGAATGTGGATATGATGTTGCTTCAGGATCTGATGGGGGATAATTGTGAGTTGGAGATGATTTCCGGGGGATGTGATAAGGACTGCCATAGAAGACGTTTTAAGACGAAGTTGATCGCTATGGGAATGTGTGGTTATGACCGTGTGATCGTAGAACCGTCGGGAATTTTTGATGTGGATGAGTTCTTTGATATTCTCCATGAGGAGCCACTGAATCGCTGGTATCAGATTGGAAATGTGATCGCGATCGTGGATTCGAAGCTGGAGAATGATCTGTCAGATGAGGCGGATTTTATTCTGGCTTCGGAAGTGGCGGATGCAGGATGCATTGTAATGAGCAAAAGCCAGGATGCAACGCCGGAGGAAATCCAGGGGACGATTGAGCATGTGAATCGTGCCCTGGAAAAGGTGCATTGCAGCAGAAGATTTGGAAAAGATTTTGATGGCAGTGGTGAAGCAGGAGTTACCAACAATATTATCCACAAGAACTGGGATGAGATGTCGAAAGAGGACTTTGACCGGATCGCATCCTGTGGATATGAGATGGCAAGCTACCGAAAACCGGAGTTTGAGGTAGAGGATGCATTTAGTTCTCTGTACTTTATGAATGTAAAAATGACGGAAAAAGAGTTACGGGAAGCTGCCGAGAAAATCATGTCTGATCCGGCATGCGGGCATGTGTTCCGTATGAAGGGATTTATGAGAGTAGATGATGGGGAGAGTTCTGAAGAGTCTGATCAGACGCAGGAAAATGGACAGCACTGGATCGAATTAAATGCCACCAAGAATGAAATTACGATCCGCCCACTCCATGTAGGACAGGAGGTTCTGATCGTGATCGGGGAAGGGCTGCAGGAGGATAAAATTAAGTTTTACCTGAAAATTTGAAATTATAAAAAACACAGAGCAGTTAAGTAAAAACCTAACCACTCTGTGTTTTTTATTTTTATGGAGTTTTGTAACCGTTTGGATTATTTGGTAAACAGATCAACCAGATCCTGAGCGTCGTCGTAACCCTGGCTCTTGAGTTCGTTCACGAACCATTCGTCTACACCGTCAACAGATTCCTTGAAGGAATCGATATCCATATCGGATTTCTCTGTGAATGTCACGCCATTTTTGGATTCCCAACGTTCTTTGATATCGTTGTCGCTGGAACGATTGATGTAACGTTCATACTCAACTGCTTTCTGTCCACACTCGTCAACAACTGCCTGCTGTTCTGGTGTCAGGTCGTTGTAGATGTCTTCGTTAATGCAGAAGAACAGACAGTCATAAATAGCATCCCACATAGAGCAGTAAGGCTGAACTTCCTGAACACTTGCTGCGTCGATAGCTGGCAGTGGGTTTTCCTCACCTTCAACTGTGTTCTGCTGAAGTGCTGTGTAAGTTTCAGACCAGTTCATGTTAGTGGCATCAGCGCCCCATCTCTTGTAGCATTCCATTAAGAGGTTGGAACCAGCTACACGAACTTTGAGGTTCTTCATATCATCAACAGACTTCACTTCATGTTTGCTGTTAGTCAGTTCACGGAAACCATTTTCTGCGATACCCATGCAGTGGAGTCCGTATTCACTGAGGGTTTCTTTCAGCTTCTCACCTGCTTCACCGTCGAATTTCGCATCTGCATCATCATAAGAATCATAGATAAATGGAAGAGATACGACATTGAAACGAGGGTCAAATGCGGAGTAGATCAGGTTGGAATGCATGGAGATCTGAACCGGGTCACCATTCATCAGAGCCTGAATACCTTCGGACTGGTTACCATTTGTCAGCTGGTCAGCTGCGTAAATATTGACTTTGACTTTGCCGCCTGTGGCTTTTTCCATAAGTTCACCGAACTTACGTCCACCGTCAGCCCATGTACTTGTCTCAGTCGTGGAGCATGCGAAGTTCCAGGTCATTTCCGGCCAGTCGAGGTCACTGTAATCTGCGATTGTGTCGAATGAGTTATTGCCGTCTCCTGCGTCCTTGGCTGTTGTGTCAGAGGAAGAGGAGGACTGATCACCTGTGTAAGAGCCTTCTTTTGCGAGAGCTTTCGGAAGGAAAGTAGAAGTGATCGGGATGTATGTAACGATCAGAAGAACTGCAACAGAAGCTGCGATCATTGGCACAACTGCCTTTGAGATTTCCTGAAGAGTAACTTCCAGACCTTTTTTGATCTTGATACTGATTGCTACGAAAAGGTTTACACCTACAGGAGGAGTTACCTGTCCGATCGCAAGGTTTACAGTTGCCATAACACCGAATGCTACTACGTCATATCCGAGTGCTTTGCATACAGGAAGCATGATCGGAACGAAGATGTACATAGCGGAGTTTGCATCGATGAAGCATCCTGCGATCAGGAAGATGATGTTTACGATCAGCAGGAATGTAAACTGGTTATGTGCGATGTTTCCAAGTAATGTGGAAGCTGCTTCTGCGATACCGAATTTCGTACATACAAAAGAGAACAGTGATGCACTGGCAACGATGAGCATGATTCCACCGGTTGTTTTTGCTGAGTCTACGAGGATGTCAAACATATCGCGGATAGAAACTTCGCGGTAGATGACCATACCTACGAAAAGTCCGTATACAACGGATACAGCTGCGGCTTCGGTTGGTGTGAAGATACCGCCGTAGATACCGCCGAGGATAATGATTGGCATCAAGAATCCCCAGAAAGCATCTTTGAAAGCATCCCAGCGTTCTTTGCCGGAGGCTTTTTCTCTGGATGGTTTGATGTTGTGTTTCTTTGCTTCAAGCATTACTACGATTACCAGTGCCACACCCATAAGGAGTCCAGGTACGATACCTGCCATGAACATATCTGCTATGGATACGCCTGTGATAGATGCGTATACAACGAATGCGATACTTGGCGGGATGACGATGGCGATGGAACTCGAAGTAGCCATCAATGCTGTGGAGAATGGTGCGGAGAAACCGCCCTGTTCTACCATGGCCGGGATCAGTACGGCACCAAGGGCTGCAACTGTTGCAGGGCCGGAACCGGAGATCGCACCGAAGAAGCAGGCTACGATAACACATACAATGGCGATACCGCCTTTTTTGTGGCCTACGCAGGTATCAACGAATTTGATCAGTCGTTTAGAGATACCGGCTTTTGCCATGATGTTTCCTGACAGTACGAAGAACGGGATTGCCAGGAGCAGGAATTTGCTGATTCCTGAGTACATGTTTGTTGCTACGATCGTCAGGGATGTACCTGAGTAGAGAATTGCACATACGGAGGAAAGTCCGAGGCAGATTCCAATCGGTATACCCAGGATCAGGAATATGAAGAAGGAGATAAATAAGATTGCACTGATCATTTATTTGTCCTCCTTTTTATCTTTAGTACAGAAGTCCAGGCAGAATTCGATGAAATGTAAGATCATGCATCCTGCACCGATCGGCACGAAGGACCAGAAGATCCATTCAGGCCAGTTTAATACGAATGTTCTTTTTCCGTTTTCCAGCTGAGTGATTACTTTATCCATGCCATATTTGAAAAGGATGGCGGAAAAGATGAGGCTCAGGACGGTGATCAGGATTACTGATGGTTTTTTCAGTTTTTCCGGAAGACGGTCTGTGATGAGTGTCAGACTGACCAGTTCGCCTTCGCGGCAGGCAAGTGCTGCTGCGAGCAGTGTGATCAGAACGAATACCGCTACTACGAGTTCTTCTGTGAAAGACCATGAGCGGTGGATGACTTTACGGGAAAATACATTTCCGACAGTCAGCACCAGGATGAGCAGTGTGGAGATCACAAGGACGATCTTTTCTACTGCGGCCAGTGCGTTCATGATTTTTTTGTAGATTTTCATGCTCTCTACTCCTCTCAAAATTTTTGCTGCTGTTTTTCGGAATGTGGAGCAGATTCAGGGCAGGTGGAGTGTAAAGGTTACAAGGGATCTGTAATAGTTACATTTTTCATCTGTGGTGAATTCTGCTGTTTTCGAAAAGCAGAAGTAGTGTTTCGGTTTCAGATCTGGCAGTCTGGAAGGAAAGGTATGTCTCGTATGTCAGGGCATTTTTGACATAAAAAAAGTCCGCCCCACGCAGGGACGGACATATGATATTCCGTAACCACCCTGTTTCACCTTTGAAACAAGTACGATTCTGCAACGTACCGATATACGCGGCTCCTGTAACGGGGGGCGGCCGGGAATGCTTACTGTGACTGTGGCAATGGTTGTGATGCCGATGTCTTTGGGTTCGGCGTTCCTTCTCGGGGATGATATTCGAAACAGGTCTGTCACTGCATTGCACCGGACTGCAGCTCTCTGGGGGCAGATTTGACTGTTTTTACTGGTTCCCTTCGTTGAATTTGGTTGTTATGGGTTTAGCTGGTTAATTAGCTAAAGCAATTTTAACGCTGTTTTTGTGGGATGTCAAGAGGTTTTGTAAGTATTTGGGAGAAGGTTGTAGGTGTGGGGCGTACACGGAGCAATGGGGGGACGCGCGAAGCAGCATCTCTCTGCAGGCTCAGTTCCGGGGGCTAAGTAACTCTAAGGCGCGTGAAATCCGCTAAAAGCATGAAGAAAAATGCAAAATTCGCTCCGTTGCAGACTTCGCTCAGACAAGTTGCTATTTTTCTTCATAACGCGGATTTCCCCCACCTAAGAGTTACTAAGCCCCCTCCAAATTCACCTGCAGAGAGATGCTGCTTTGCGCTGACTATTGGATGTGCTAGAGGAATGAGCTTGTTGGAAGAAATTGGGCGGAGCCAATTTCTTCTTGGGGTGGTTGCGGAAAGGGTAGGGGATGATATATACTTATGACATGAGTACATACAGTGATTATAAAATTAGGAAGGGGAGGTCATAATTTAGATGGTACTGTTTCATGGAAGTAAAGAAATCGTCAGATTTCCTGAGGTGAGAAGAGCGGTTTTTAATAAAGATTTTTATTTCGGTTTTTATTGTACTGTTTATAAGGAACAGGCGGAGCGGTGGGCGACCAGATATGGGAAAAAGGGATATGTGAATAGTTATGATTATATTCCGAATCCGGCATTGAAGTATTTGAAGTTTGAAAAAATGACAGATGAATGGCTTGATTTTATTGCGGCCTGCAGAACGGGGAAAGCGCATACTTATGATATTGTAGAAGGTCCTATGGCAGATGATACCATTTTTAATTATGTACAAGCTTTTGTGGATGGGAAAATAACGAGGGCTGCATTCTGGGAGCTTGCAAAGTTTAATCATCCAACGCATCAGATTAGTTTTCATACGATTTCTGCATTAGATACATTAACGTTTATGGGAAGTGAGGAAGTTTATGGGAACAAGAAATAACAGCAATTTATTTTATATGTGCAGTTTGATTGAATATGTAGGGCGTATTCGGAAACAGAGACGTTGCATGGTTCTGGATTTGATGGGGAGAGAAACATTGGAGAGGATTTATGACTATGCAGATGTTTTTCATTGTGAACCAATTGAGAAGGTTGCATCAGAATTTGTAGAAGAATGTCAGATTCCAGAGGGTGAGTTTGATAATGTTGGAGAGTGCAGGTATCGTGTTCCGGATTATTGGACGATCGGTGAAGTTTATGAACGGGTGATTGAAGATTGTTATCAAGATCAGGAGATTATGAAAGGGGTATGGGAAGTATATCATTCCTGGATAGATGAAAGTATATCGGACTATAATACGGATTTTTATTATCAGTCACGTGATTATATTGCAGAATGTTATAAAGCTGGAGAGATACTGGAATAAATGATGGTATAAACAAGTAAGTTTTCTGTTTTAACTGTAAAAAACAATAAGCAGAGAACTTACTTGTTTTGTTTATATGTTATTTTGCTTAAATACACTTTCAAAATACAAAGCATCGTCAAGGGTAGTTTTCCACTGATATTTTTTGAGGTCGGTTTTCTATCCCTTGTCTGTGCGGATGACAGTTACTCCTTCACTTTCGAGAAGGATTTTTTGCTGGTCGTAGGTTTCGAAAGAGGTGGCGCCGCTTAGAATGCCGGAGGCGTTCAGGATTCTATGGGCGGGGATGTTTTTGCCGAGTTTGCCGGTACGGAGGGCGTAGCCTACCTGTCGGGAGTTTTTTGGTTTCTGGCAGAGGAGGGCAATCTGACCGTAGGTTGCGACTGTGCCGTATGGGATGTTTTGACAGATGATGGAGGCGCGTTTGTAGAAGTCCATAGATATATGAGTCCTTTCTATAAGAAATATGTATATGTAAAATATAGCATGGATTTTACTGGAATTAAAGATGGACGGGGGATTCTGCGGTTGATTATATAGTGGGAAAGGATTACAATTGTAGTTACATATAAAGGTAGGGAAAGAAGATGAGGCAATGTTTTCTGATTATGGATCAGCTATGAATACATTATTTCACGGGGTGTTAATGCTTGCAGCCTGCGCAGGGTGTTATCTGCTGTGGTGGGGTGTGGCTTTTTATCCGGAGAGGCATGCGCCGTTGTGGCTGTCGGGTATTTTGCTGGTGGTGACGGCAGTTTGTGGGAGTATGGCGGTGAACTGGATGGTTCAGGGGATTTTTCAGACGGAGGGAATCCGAAAGGGAGTTCCTGGAGGATGGATTCTGGCAGGTGGTGTGATCGGTTATGTTGTCTTGTTGGTAATCAGTAATCTTGTTTTTCATCGTATGGTGACAACGGAGCTATTTTTGATCGTTGGATGGGCTGTGTTGAATCTGGTTACGGTTAATACGTTGTATGCCAGTGGTCTGTTTTCTGCCGGGATTTCTGTGGTGTTTTGTGTCTTGACGCTGGCAGTGTTTGTTGGAAGTTTGTATTGTTATATGATTTATTATGATCTGGAAAAATGGAAAGGTTATATCGATGGATTTTTACCGTTAGTAATGGTGGGAATTGCGATGCTGGTTATGGCTGGAGAGATGTTTTATAAAAAATAAAAATTGATATAGCTCAATCACGTAAAAAAGATTTCTAAAATATAGGTGGATTAACAGCAAAGTATTCTGAAATGTAGGATAAATCTACTAAGTATTAAAAAGTGTGATTTGTCGAAAATTGCGATGAAAAAATGTTGATGGTAATGATTTTTATGAGTATAATATAAATGAAAGAACAAAGAAATTTGAACTTTTAAAAGCTGGTGAGTCTCCACCATAAAGAGAGAACCTAAAAAAGCTGGTGAGTCTCCACCATAAAGAGGGAACCTGAAAAAGCTGGTGAGTCTCCACCATAAAGAGAGAACCTAAAAAGTCAGAGGGCGAGAGATCGCCCTCTCTTTTTAAAAGGAGAATGATGAAATTTTATCATGTTAAAGATACATATATACAATATTTACGGAAATATGATACAAAGGTAGAGGAAAATAAGCAGGAAAGCCGTCCATATGTAGGTGTGGTAATTGAGATCAATGAGATTAAATATTATGCACCGTTTACGTCTCCGAAATCCAAACACCTTAATATGAAAAATACTAAAGATTTCAGAAAGATAAATAATGGTACATATGGTGCGATTAACTTTAATAATATGATTCCAGTTCCGGATCGTGCACTTTTACTTATAGATATTGATAATGAACCAAATGAAAAATATAGACGTTTATTACAGAATCAATATAAAGCAATAGAATCAGATGAAGCTGCGATTATAAGAACTGCTGTAAAATTAAGAAGATTAATTTTTGAAAGTGAAGAAAGTTTATCGGAATATGATAAGAAAATAAAATCCAGATGCTGTGATTTAAAAACATTGGAAAAAATATATAATATGTATGATCAACAGGTCTGATTTCTAAGAGAATTAGAAAACCATCTCAAAAATTCAGGTAAGAGATGGTTTTATGCAATAGGTATGAAGTTCAGGCAGATGGTCTGGAGCCAGATGAAGATCAGGTTTGAAGTGATTCCTGAAGATTCGATGGTTCCAAGCAGGTTTATCAGCGGTACCATTGTGCAGACGGTGAAGGTCTGGATGCAGAAGATGATGAAGATCGGGCGGTCAGTTGGTTTGGCTACGCGGAACGCGAAATATTTGGATGTTTTGCCGGCGATGAAGAATGCGCAGAGGAATCCGATGAACCATTCCAGCGGAAAAGAATGCAGTGCGTGACTGAATGTAGCCGCCTGAAGTCCGCCGGTGTGGATGGCGACGTTATAAACGCCCATGATAAAGATCATACAGCCGGATGTGGATAAGGGTGAAAATAAATTCCTGAAATTTTGTTTTTGGCATAGTTAAGCCCTCCTCATAAAATAATAAAAAACTCCATATAAACGCAAAAATGCCGCCTACCCGTCTGACAATGTGTAAGCGATATTTTATGTCGTATTTATTTTATCAGGTATTGGGATTCTATGTCATGGGAATTTTGCACAAAATATAAATAAAAGAAGAAAATTCTTTTGTCTTGAAGAGAAATATATTGTTGAAGCAGTAGCATGATCAAATAATACTTTAAATGAAGTGTAAAAAAGTTTATTATAATGGGTAATAAAGATTAGCTGAAAGGGGCAAAAGATTATGGATTTAAAGAACTATTCAACAGGAGTACAGCATATCGGAATTCCGACAAATGACATTGACAAAACAGTAGAGTTTTACCACAAGCTTGGCTTTGAAACAGCCTTTGAGACTGTAAATGAGGAAGCGAATGAGAAGGTTGTTTTCCTGAAACTGGGAACTCTGGTAGTGGAGACTTATGAGAACCATGCAGCGAAAATGGAGGATGGAGCGATCGATCATGTTGCACTTGATGTAAGAGACATTGAAGAGATCTTCCAGTATATCAATGAAGCTGGATTAAATTCTACGCAGGATACCATTCATTTTCTTCCGTTCTGGGAGAATGGCGTGAAATTCTTTACGATTGAGGGACCGAATAAGGAGAAAGTGGAATTTAGTCAGTATCTCTAAAACAGAGAAAGAAAATTTACAAATAAAAAAGTTGTTGTACTTTTCATTTCCAATATGAAAAGATACAACAACTTTTTTATTCATTATGATTAGTCCTCTAATTTAATCTTCTCTTTCAGAACCACACATCCCGCCATATCACCGATAACGTTAACGCAGGTAGCTCCCATATCACACAGAGTATTGATACTGATATAAACACCCATAACTCCTGCAGGCAGACCTGCCATGGTTGCAAGTGCTGCGAAAGATGCGATGGCGCCGCCCGGGATTCCCGGGGTTCCGACTGACAGGAGTACGTTTGCCAGAAGGATTACGATCATCATGGAGATGCTTACGTTGATGCCGCATGCATTTGCAAAGAACATAATCATAAAGGACATCAGGATGGATACGGCATCCATATTTACGGTAGCACCAAGAGGAATGGCGATACTTGTGATCTTGTTGGATACGCCCATTTCTTCTTCCATACGCTTCTTGCTGATCGGAATGGTTGCTGAACTGGAGCAGGTTCCGAATGCGTTCAGAGCTGCAGGAAGCATTGCTTTGAAGAATTTTACAGGGCTTTCTTTGCCGATGAATTTCACGGAACCGCCGTAAACGATGAGGGCAAATCCGAAGAATGCCACATACAGGATGATCAGCTGAGTTGCCAGTGAAATAATGGTTTCTGTACCGTTGGCTTCTACAACCGGAACGATGGTACAGAATACACCGATTGGGGTGAAGTACATAACTGTGCTGATTACTTTCAGACAGACTTCATTGCAGGAATCGATTACGTTCAGAAGTGCTTTGCCTTTTTCACCGATAGCGATAAGTGTGAAACCTACGATTACTGCGAATACAAGTACCTGAAGCATGTTTCCGTTTGCAAAAGCTGCAACCGGGTTGGATGGGATCAGGTTCTTGATGGTATCCAGAATACTGGTCATTTCAGTTGCCTGGATGTCGGAAGTTGCCATTTCGAATTTGACACCTTCTCCAAGATGGATTAGTCGCGGGATGATCAGTCCAGCCAGACTGGCAAGCGCTGTTGTGCACAGGAAAAAGATCATGGCACCGCCTGTGATCTTACCGGTTGTACGGGCATTTCCGATACTGGAGATACCCATGATAATGGAACAGAAGACCAGTGGAAAGATCATCATGTTCAGGGCATTCATGTAAATGCTTCCGATGAGACTTGTAACAGTAAGAACTGGCTCGAATCTGCCTGCCAGAAACAGTCCGGTGAAGATACCAAGGATCAGGCCGATAAAGATTGCTGTGGTAATATGCTTCTTATACCACGAATAGAAATTTTTCATTTGTTCCCTCCTTCTTTTTCCTGATAATTCTTCCAGAATCAGGAAAAAAATAGCATGAGACTACTTTACCACAATAACGTGTGAATTACAATGAGAGGTATTGAATTTGGCGGATTTTCTATGATATTATGGAGAATAAAAAAGTAAAGCACGCTGAGGTTTATATAAGAGATCAGAAAAAGCATCAAAGCCCAGCTGACAGAAAGGAAAATTCAGATGAAACCAACTATTTTATTAATAAATTTCAAAGACCAGCAGAAACTCCGCAAACTAAAAATGGCATTACTGCCATTCAAAATCCGTTTGAAAACAGTAGAACCGCAGGACTACTGCCAGCCAGTTGGCTATCTGGCGGGAGTGAAAGAGATTTCGCAGACAGAAATCCCGACTGCGCTGATCCTACAGGAGCAGATGGAGAAAGAAATGCTGGTCATTGCAGGGATTACAGGTAATTTATTTGATCAGGTTTTATTTACATTGAGAAAAGCAGGAACACCAGTGGATTACAAAGCAGTTCTGACGGAGCATAACCAGAATTGGAGCTGCATCCAGCTTTATAAAGAACTGGAGAAAGAACATATGATGTATCATCCTGAAAAATAATCTTATATTGTCAGGAAGATTCGCAATCCGCTTTGCGGCTTGCTCATATAGAATTCGTGCTACGCACTGATCAGGTGCTGACTGATTCTTCAATTTTATAAATTTTCTAAAATGTGATATACATCACAGAAACCGATAAACTTTCTCACTATAATAAAGAGGAATTGCAGGACATGATCAGAATGAACGGCAATCTGTAATGAAAAAACAGATTTGGGTTAAAACATGTCAGCGAGGTTGGAACAATGGAACAGATAACGATCAGAGAACTGGAAAAGCTGGATTTTTTCAGGGGAATTCCACAGGATGTACTTCAGAATCTTCTGAATGAGAGCACAGTTGTTTCTTATAAAAAGAAAGAAGTAATTTTTCATTCCCGCACCAGAACAGAATCCGTATATTTTGTGATTTCCGGAGAGGTGATGCTTTATAATCTGACAAAGCATGGAAACCGAAAGGTGATTTTTATTCTGGGAAAAGGACGGTTGCTGAATCAGAGTATTGTGAGCCGGAAGCCGAATGCGCTTTTTGGAGAAGCCGTCTGTCCGGTACAGGTACTGAAAGTACCGGAAAAATTTTTTCTGGGACTTATGGATCAGTGTCATGAGTTGACATATGCTGTTCTGCGTGAATATGAAAGAAACCTCTGGCGTATGGGGCATCAGTTGAAGAATACTACCGGAAATATGCAGACAGAGCGCAAGATTGCTGCCAAGTTATGGAAACTTGGACGGGATTTTGGCGTAAAGACAGAAGAGGGAGTAATGGTAGATATTGATCTTACGATTACGTTAATGGCTGATCTGGTAGGTGTTCCGAGAGAGAATGTATCCCGTGCCTGTAAAGTGCTGACCGATAGAGGATTGATCCGCTATGGCAGTAAACGTTTCATTCTGACAGATTTTGATGGTCTTGCTGAATTTTATAAAATGTGAATACGGTATTGTATGGAAATGGAAATCCACAGATGGTAATGCAATACTGTAATTTTACATATGAATGCGAGAAAGGGGTATCTGATGGGAAAACAATTCAACAGGGTTGAGATGCAGCAGTTTTTTGACATTCTGCAGGAATCTTATGATGTGTACGGACCAAAGCTTTATCAGGGAACCGGCTGCTTCTCAGATACAGATGTAGTTCGTTATGGACAACTTGAAAGCTGGGAAGAACTTGTCTGGGACAGAAAATCTGACTACAGTTTTAAAGAGGCACTGTTTCCGATTTCTGAGACGATTCTTTATTTTACAGAAAATGAAATGAAAACAGCAGATGGGCCTGCCAGACCAAGAATAATCTTTCTGAAGAGCTGTGATTTTCATGCGCTGAAGCGGCTTGATGAGATGTATCTGAGAAATGGGGCAGAGGATTTTTACTACAGGAGAATGCGTGAGAACACGGTCTTTGCTGTCATGGGATGTAAAGAATCAGGAGAGAACTGTTTCTGTGTGAGTATGGGAACTAATCGTTGCGATGGGTATGATATCTATGCTTTTCAGGATGCGAACGGATGCTATGTGGAAGTAAAAAGTGGAGAACTGGAAAGTTTACTCCCGGAATGTGGACAGAACACAGAAGAGGCACCTGCATTTGTGGAAAAGAATCAGATTCAGGTAACAATTCCGGGGAGTCTGCCTGAGAATATTCATCAGGACTCTATGTGGCAGGAATATTCCGGCCGCTGTATAGGATGTGGCCGTTGTAACTTTGTCTGTCCGACCTGTACCTGTTTTACCATGCAGGATATTTTTTATAAAGATAATCCGAAAGCCGGAGAGCGCCGCCGTGTATGGGCTTCCTGTCAGGTGGACGGATATTCCGACATTGCCGGAGGTCACAGCTTCCGCCAGAGTCAGGGTGACAGAATGCGTTTTAAAGTGTTACATAAGATTTCAGATTATAAGAAACGTTTTGGCTATCATATGTGTGTAGGCTGCGGCCGCTGTGAGAATGTCTGTCCGGAGTACATTTCCTATATTGCATGTCTGCAGAAGCTGAAAGAAAAGGAGGGAAAATAAGATGACGAACGAATATATTCCTTTCTTATCTAAAATTCAGAAAATTATCAAACATACAGAAACGGAATATACTTTCCGTATGACTTATGTGGGTGATGTGAAACCTGGACAGTTCTTTGAGGTTTCTATTCCGAAATATGGCGAAGCACCAATTTCTGTCAGCGGAATTGGAGCGAATTATGTGGATCTGACAATCCGTAAAGTTGGCAGGGTAACAGGAGAGATTTTTGAACTGAAAGAGGGCAGCAGCTTTTTCATGCGCGGGCCTTATGGAAATGGTTTTCAGAAAGAAGATTATCAGGGAAAAGAGCTGATCGTTGTAGCCGGCGGTACAGGTGTGTCTCCGGTGCGTGGTGTAATCAGTTATTTTGGTGAACATGAGGATGAAGTAAAGAAATTGCATACAATCCTGGGATTTAAATCTCCGGCAGATATTCTGTTTAAAGAGGATCTGAAGAGATGGGAAAACCAGATGGATCTGATTCTGACTGTAGATTCTTCAGATGATTCTGCTTATCGAACGGGACTTGTTACGAAATATATTCCGGAACTGGAACTTGGAGAAATCAGTGAAACCGCTGCGATTGTGGTAGGACCGCCGATTATGATGAAATTTGCAGTGGCAGAGCTTCTCAAGCTTGGAATGAAAGAGGAGCAGATCTGGATTTCTCAGGAGAGAAAGATGTGCTGTGGTCTTGGAAAGTGTGGTCACTGTAGGATGAACGATACATATATTTGTCTGGATGGGCCGGTTTTCTGCTATTCAGAAGGAAAGAAACTGTTTGATTAAGGGGAGGATGAATGATGGATATTAATACAAAGAAACTTAAGAAAAATGCCTTCCGTGTGTCAAAAGTTCGTGGGATTACGGCATCAAGAGTCCGTGTTCCGGGAGGATGCTGTAATGCAGATGTTATGCAGCAGGTTGTGGATATTGCCAGAAAATATGGTAACGGACAGATTCATCTGACTACCCGTCAGGGATTTGAAATCGAAGGAATTCATATGGAAGATATGGATAAAGTGAATGAGATGCTTCAGCCGATCATTGAGAACCTTCAAATTAATCAATCTGAGCCGGGAACAGGCTATCCGGCATCAGGAACGAGAAATGTCTGTGCATGTATCGGAAATCGTGTCTGTCCTTTTGGGAATTATAATACAGCAGCTTTTGCAAAGAGAATCGAAGAGGCTATTTTCCCGAATGACCTGCACTTTAAAGTTGCGCTTACAGGTTGTGCAAATGATTGTATCAAGGCGAGAATGCATGATTTTGGAATTATCGGAATGACAGAACCGCAGTATGATCCGGACCGTTGTGTGTCTTGCGGAGCCTGTGTGAAAGGCTGTGATAAACTTTCTGTAGATGCGCTGAAAATGGAGAATTACCGGATTGTGCGCAATGAGGAGAAGTGTGTAGGATGTGGAGTCTGCGTGACAAAGTGCCCTACCAGAGCATGGACAAGAAGCGAGAAGAAATATTACCGTCTCACTCTTATGGGAAGAACCGGAAAACGAAATCCAAGACTGGGAGAAGATTTCCTGATCTGGGCAGATGAAGATACGATCATTAAGGTGATCTTGAACACTTATAAATTCGTAAAAGAATACATTGACCCTAATGCACCGGGCGGAAAAGAACATGTGGGGTATATCATTGACCGTGTGGGATTTGCAGAATATAAGAAATGGGCATTAGACGGCGTGGAACTGCCACCGGAAACGATCGTGAAAGATAATATTTACTGGGGTGGGATTCACTACAGATAGAATAAACAGATTTATAGTGATAGCAATTCCATAAAAATCAGAATAGAATAAAAATATTAGAAGAATAGAGAGAATCGTGGACATAGCACATCTGTATCCACGGTTTTCTTTTTTGTTTGGCAGAAAAATTATTATTGTAAAAAAACGCAGCATTTACTACAATAAAAACAAAAAATTATTCGGATTGTTATCTGCCTGCAATTGTATCGGTACAGATGAATCGCGGAGTGGATTGCAGATATTTGCTTGAGTACAGGAAATAAGGAGAGATTATGACACTAACACAGATGAATTACATCATTACAATATCAGAGACAGGTTCGCTTAATAAAGCTGCTGAGGCGTTGTATATTTCTCAGCCATCTCTGACAAATGCAGTGAAAGAACTGGAAAAGGAACTTGGCATCACTATATTCAACCGCAGTGGCCGCGGTGTCACTCTGACCAACGACGGAACCGAATTCCTGATGTATGCCCGCCAGATTTACGGCCAGTATGAGAGTGTTCTTGAGAAATACAGCGAGGGTGGTTCTTATAAGAAGAAATTCGGTGTATCCACCCAGCATTATTCTTTTGCAGTAAAAGCATTTGTAGACATGGCGCAGGAATTTGACATGTCGGAATATGAATTTGCTATCAGAGAGACAAAAACTGCAGACGTAATCAGCGATGTCAGCACTATGAAGAGCGAAGTCGGTGTACTTTATCTCAGTGATTTCAATCGCAAGGCACTGCTGAAACTTCTTCATTCCGCGAATCTGGAATTTCATCATCTCATAGACTGCCAGGCATATGTATATTTATGGAAGAATCACCCGCTGGCAAAGGAGAAATCCATCAATTTCAGCCAATTGGAGAAATACCCGTGTCTGTCATTTGAGCAGGGAGATAAGAGCAGTTTTTATCTGGCAGAGGAGATCTTGTCTACCAATGATTATACGAGAACTGTCAAAGCTTCAGACCGTGCAACAATGCTGAATCTGATGGTGGGATTGAACGGTTATACCCTGTGTTCCGGAATCATCTGCGAAGAATTAAACGGCAGTGATTACCTTGCAATCCCATTTGAGGGAGACGAGCAGAACCAGAACAGCGATATGGAGATCGGCTATATTACAAGAAAGAACTCCATTCTCAGCAAGATGGGAAATATGTATGTTTCTTCATTGCAGAAATATCTGGAGAAGAATGTTTCTTTTTAGAATGAGTCATAGTAAAAAATTATTCTGACATAATGGAGAACACAATGGGGCAGAAAAAAGTACAGATAAAAAAGACTCTTGGTCAGCAGACAGAGGATCAGTTAATGAAATATATTCTGGATAATCAGATTATGATCGGCTCCAAAATACCAAACGAGTTTGAACTTGCTGAGATTTTTGGAGTAGGAAGAAGTACAGTCCGGGAAGCCGTAAAAAGTCTGGTAAGCCGTGGAATTCTGGAAGTGCGGCGCGGGGATGGAACTTATGTGATCAGTACTGTTTATATAGAAAATGATGTTCTTGGATTTGGACAGATCAAAGACCGTTATCAGCTTGCACTGGATCTTTTCGATGTCAGACTGATGATTGAGCCGGAGATTGTTACATGGGCGTGCAGAAAAGCAACGAAAGAGCAGATCGTGAAGCTTCGGGAATTATGTGATGAAGTTGAGATGCTATATAAACAGGGTCATAATCATATCCATAAAGATATAGAGTTCCACAGTTATCTGGCGAAGCTCAGTGGGAATATGGTAGTAGAACGTCTGATCCCTGTGATCAACACGTCTGTTGTGATATTTGCCAATATTACATACAGAAGCCTGATGCAGGAAACCCTGGAAACGCACAGAGCAATTGTTACTTCTATTGAACATAAAGATCCGGTAGGGGCAAAATGTGCGATGAGCATGCACCTGACTTATAACCGTCAGGTAATCATGGAACTTCTGGAAAAAAGAAAAAAATCCGGCAGGAAAATCGCTGATTAGATGACACTTCTGCCATTAAAGAAAAGTAACAAATACGTCTGATGTATCAGATTATAAAAAAACGTTTAAAAAAAGAATATAGTAAAAATGAACAAAAAACAGGCAGTGAACAAAGCAATATCACTGTCTGTTTTTGTCGTTTTGCAGAAAAAATTATATATACGTCATATGTATTGAAAGCGGAAAAGTCAGTTGTTATAGTGTAGCCATGATCAAGCAAGGCGCCAGAGATAACAACATCATTACTGTTCGTAATAAGAAATGTGGACAGTAATAACTAACACATATTCATCAGGAGGAATTTTTATGAGTGACTTTGTTGCTTCCCCGGAAAGGCTGATTGCAGGTGCACTTCTGGGATTTGCGGTATTGCTGTTTTTAATTATCAAGGTTAAGGTACAGCCCTTTATTGCGATCATGTCATCTGCACTGATCATAGGTTTGGTAGTGGGAATGCCATTTGATATGATCACAGATACATTGGCAGAAGGTGTTGGCACAACATTGCAGACAATTGCAATTCTGATCGGTCTGGGCTCTATGTTTGGAGCAATTTTACAGGTATCAGGCGGTGTTGAAGTAATTGCAGATACGTTATTGAAAGTATTTGGTGAGAAAAAAGCACCCTGGGCACTTGGAATTACCGGTCTGATCGTCGGAATGCCTGTATTCTTTGAATCCGGACTTCTGATCCTGATCCCGGTTGCATTTGGTATTGCAAGAAAAACAGGAAAATCAGTATTTTGCTATTCTATTCCACTGCTGGCTGGCCTTGCGATTGGTCACGCTTTTGTACCACCGACACCGGGACCGGTACTGGTGGCAGAAATGCTGAATGTAGAGCTCAGTTATGTTATTATTCTTGGAATTATCATTGGAATCCCTGCAATGATCCTGGCAGGACCTGTATTTGGACGATTCGCAGGAAATAAATTCCATTGTGATGTTCCTGCATCCTATCTGGAAAATGAGAAAGAGGCACACGAGAAAAGCACAGGAAAAAGACCAAATTTCTGTCTGATCGTATGCATTATCCTTCTTCCATTGTTTTTAATTATTCTGAATACGTTATCCTCTGTGATTCCGTTTATGAAACCGGCGCAGCCGTTACTGGAATTCTTAGGTACTCCGGTCATTGCACTTTTACTTTCTACTATCTGTGCAATGTTATTCCTTGGCTTACCGGGAGGATTTGACATTAAAGAAATTACAAATATCATGACCAATTCCTTACATTCCTGCGGAAATATCATTCTGCTGATCTCAGGAGGCGGAATGCTGAGATTTATTCTTCAGAATTCAGGAATTGGAGAACTGTTTGGAAACTTTGTAGGCGGATTGCCATTACCAATGGTGCTGGTAGCTTTTCTGGTAGCGGCAGCAGTCAGAGTTTCTGTCGGATCAGCGACTGTATCCATGACTATGGCAGCAGGTATCATTGCTTCCATGCCGATGGTCGCAGGACTTTCACAGTTACAGCTGGCAACTCTTACCATTGCGATCGCAGCAGGCGGAACCGCTTTCAGCCATGTAAATGACTCAGGTTTCTGGCTTCACAAATCTTTATTTGAGGTTGATGAAAAGACAAATCTGAAAACATGGACAGTTATGGAGACAATCGTTGGATTAGTTGGAATTATCGGAGCAACAATTGTGTGGTTTGTTGTTTCATAAATTGATATCAGGAGGAAGTAAACCATGAATTTAAAGAGTCAGGAAATGCGTAAATTAGCTCCGGAATTAGATCCGTTAAGAATCGGAACCGGATGGAAAAAAGAAGATCTTGGAAAACCACAGGTTATGGTTGAAAGCACTTATGGAGACAGCCATCCGGGAAGCGGTCATCTGAATATTTTAGTAGAAGAAGTCAGAAAAGGAGTTGCAGAAGCTGGTGGATTTGGAGCCCGCTATTTCTGTACAGACATCTGTGATGGCGAAAGTCAGGGAACAGACGGAATCAATTACAGTCTGGCAAGCCGTGAAATGATCGCAAATATGATTGAGATCCATGCCAATGCCACTCCATTTGATGCCGGGGTATATCTTTCAAGTTGTGACAAAGGAATGCCGGGAAATCTGATGGGTCTGGCAAGAGTGAACATTCCGGCTGTTGTAGTTCCGGGCGGAACCATGAATGCAGGACCGGAAATGCTTACTCTGGAGCAGCTTGGAATGTACAGCGCGAAATATGAACGAGGCGAAATTGATGAAGCAAAACTGGACTGGGCAAAATGCAATGCATGTCCAAGCTGTGGTGCATGTTCTTTTATCGGAACTGCATCTACCATGCAGATCATGGCAGAAGCACTGGGGCTTGCCCTCCCGGGAAGTGCACTGATGCCGGCAACAAGTCCTGATCTTCTTGAATATGCAAGAGAAGCCGGAAGACAGGCAGTTAAATTAGCTCAGACAGAGAATATGTGTCCGAGTGATATCGTGACAATGGAAAGTTTTGAAAATGCAATTCTGGTTCATGCTGCAATCTCAGGAAGCACAAACTGCCTCTTGCATATCCCTGCAATTGCCCATGAATTTGGAATAGAAATTACAGGTGATACCTTTGACCGTCTTCACAGAAATGCAAGATACCTGTTAGATGTTCGTCCGGCAGGAAGATGGCCTGCAGAATGTTTTTATTATGCAGGAGGAGTACCGGCAATCATGGAAGAAATCAAACAGCATCTGCACCTTGATGTCATGACTGTAACTGGAAAGACTCTTGGGGAAAATCTGGATGATCTGAAAAAGAACGGATTCTATGAGAAATGTGACAAGTGGTTACAGGAATTTAACCAGAGATATGGAATCAAGATTTCGAAAGAAGATATTATCCGCCCATATGACAGGGCAATCGGCACAGATGGAAGTATTGCAGTTTTAAGAGGAAACCTTGCGCCCGAAGGTGCAGTGATCAAGCACACTGCCTGCCCGAAAGAAATGTTTAAATCTGTTCTCCGTGCAAGACCTTTTGACAGCGAAGAAGAATGTCTGGATGCAGTTCTTAAACATAAAGTGCAGAAAGGTGATGCGGTATTTATTCGCTATGAGGGACCAAAAGGAAGCGGAATGCCGGAAATGTTTTATACCTCTGAAGCAATCAGCAGTGATAAGGAATTAGGAAAGAGTATTGCACTGATCACAGATGGAAGATTTTCAGGTGCATCTACAGGTCCGGTGATCGGTCACTGCAGTCCTGAAGCTGTAGACGGAGGTCCGATTGCACTGGTAGAAGAGGGCGATCTGATCGAGATTGATGTTATAGAACGTAAGTTGAACATTATCGGAATCGCAGGAGAGAGAAAGTCTGCGGAAGAAATTGATGAAATTCTGAAAGAACGCCGTAAAAACTGGAAGCCAAGAGAACCGAAATATAAAAAAGGAGTTCTCAGACTGTTCAGCCAGCATGCTGCAAGCCCGATGAAAGGTGCATATCTGGAATATTAATTCAAGTGGAAAACTCTTAAGATTTACTATTTGTTTATAACCGAATAACTGTGTCACGGTGTATTGGGAGGAGTTTACGTTTCTCTTGATATAAGTAAGTTTCTGTTTATTGCCTGTTGTTTTTGACAATTGAAGCAGAAGACTTACTTGGTTCGGTGAAACTGTAAATATCAGTCTGACAGTATCAGACAGGATATAGAAAAGGAATTGATTATGTATCAGGAAGAAAATAAAAAACAGAAATTTATAACACTGGGCGAGATCATGCTGCGTCTGACACCTCCTGACTGTGAGAAAATCCGAACTGCGGATTGTTTTGAGGCAAGATACGGAGGAAGTGAAGCAAACGTAGCTTTATCTCTGGCGAATCTTGGGATAGACAGCACATATTTTACAGTTGTGCCGGATAACAGTCTTGGAAAAAGTGCAGTGCGAATGTTGAAAAGCAATGATGTGGACTGCACACCTGTTATCTTCAGCACACCGGAAGAAACACCAAGCCACAGGCTGGGAACTTATTACCTGGAGACAGGATACGGAATCCGTCCAAGCAAGGTTATTTACGACAGGAAACACAGTGCTTTCGATGAGTTTGACTTTGAACAGGTCAATCTGGAAAAACTTCTGGACGGATATACATGGCTGCATTTAAGTGGGATTACACCTGCATTGGGGAGCAGACATAGAAAAATGATCATGGACTGTCTGAAAACCGCAAAGAAAAATGGAATGACAGTCAGCTTTGATGGAAATTTCCGAAGCACATTGTGGAGTTGGGAAGAAGCCAGAGAATTCTGTACGGCGTGTCTGCCTTACGTAGATGTACTGATGGGAATAGAACCGTATCATCTGTGGAAAGATGAAAATGATCACAGCGCAGGAGACATAAAAGATGCCATCCCATTTCAGCCGGATTTAGAGCAGCAGACGCTGGTTTTCGAAGCATTTGTAAAGAAGTATCCGAATCTGAAATGCATCGCCAGACATGTGCGTTACTCTCCAAGCTGCAGTGAAAACAGTCTGAAAGCGTACTTATGGTATCAGGGAAAAACTTATGAAAGCAGAAAACTGACATTTAATATTCTAGATCGTGTCGGTGGTGGAGATGCGTTTGTCAGTGGGATTATTTATGCACTTATGCAGGAGTTTCTTCCGGAAGATATCGTGAATTTCGGAGTTGCCAGCAGTGCAATTAAGCACACACTACACGGAGATGGGAACATTACGGATGATGTTTCGCTGATCCGACATGTGATGCAGATGAATTTTGATATTAAAAGGTAGAATAGTCAAGCGGATATTCGCAATCCGTAGATATCAAGTTAAGGTCAAAATACCTTTTGACCCTAACATCATATAAAAACAGAAAGGGAATAGTCATGAAAGCAATAGAGAAACAGTTTGAAGAATTAGGTGTCGTGCCGGTTGTTGTTCTGGAGAACAAAGAAGACGCAGTCCCTTTGGCTGAGGCACTGGTTCAGGGAGGACTTCCATGTGCAGAAATAACATTCCGCACAGAAGCAGCAGCAGAAAGTATCCGCCTGATGTCTGAGAAGTATCCGGATATGTTAGTGGGAGCAGGAACTGTACTGACAACAGAACAGGTGGATCTTGCAGTGAAATCCGGTGCGAAGTTTATTGTAAGCCCGGGATTCGATCCTGAAATCGTGGACTACTGTCTGGAAAAAAATATTCCGGTATTTCCGGGCTGCATTTCTCCTTCAGAAGTTGCACAGGCTGTAAAGCGCGGACTAAAAGTAGTTAAGTTTTTCCCGGCAGAACAGGCAGGCGGAATTGCCATGATAAAAGCAATGGCAGCTCCATATCATAATATCCGGTTTATGCCGACAGGCGGGATCAACACAGGAAATCTGAAAGATTATTTATCCTGTGATAAAATTCTGTGCTGTGGAGGAAGCTGGATGGTAAAAGGAGATATGATCCGCAATGGTGAATTTGAAAAAATTCAGGTTCTTGTAAAAGAGGCAAAAGAATTAGCGGATGTGATCCGATATAAATAAAATAACAGGAAACAAAAATTTTAGTGGCAGACAGGAATGACACCTGCAAAATATAGAAAAAATACAGGAAATGAGAAAAACATGAGCGTTGAGAAAAATATCAAAGTTCATGTTTTTCTTTTTTTATTATTGACAAGGATATACCCCTATAAGTATAATGAGCCAATACCCACATAGGTATAAGGAGGCGGGGAAAATGAACGATTTAATGAGAAAACTGGAAGGACTGATGGAGATTGGTGGAACGAAAAAAGACATTACGTTCCTTATAATTTCCGGAATTGCTCTGTTATGCAGCATTTTTGATTTTGTGAAGCTGCCATTTGACGCATCATGGGTAGCGATTATCCTTTGCGGAATCCCAATCATTCTGGAGGCAGTGATCGGACTTGTGACAGAGTTTGATATCAAGGCAGATGTGCTGGTATCTCTGGCGCTGCTGGCTTCTGTATTTATCGGAGAAGATTTTGCAGCAGGCGAGGTTGCATTTATCATGCAGCTTGGAGGACTTCTCGAAGAACTGACTGTGGCAAAAGCGAGAGCAGGCATTGAGAAACTGGTTCACCTGACTCCACAGACAGCCCGTATTGTAAACGGCGAAACAGAAAAAGTGGTTCCTGCAGAAGAGGTAAAAATAAACGATATCCTCAGAGTACTGCCAGGAGAAACGATCCCTGTAGACGGAGTGATCCTTCAGGGAGAAACTTCTGTAAATCAGGCAGTTATGACAGGAGAATCTCTTCCTGTAGATAAGAAACCGGGAGATGAAGTTTCTTCAGGAACTGTAAATCAGTTTGGAGCTTTTGAAATGAAAGCCACAAAAGTAGGAGAGGACAGCTCGATTCAGAGAATGATTCGCCTGGTACAGTTTGCAGATGCAGGAAAAGCAAAGATTGTCAGTCTTGCTGACCGCTGGGCGACATGGATCGTTGTGATCGCACTGACAGCAGCTGCGCTTACCTGGCTGATTTCCGGAGAGATCATTCGTGCAGTAACGATTCTGGTTGTATTTTGTCCTTGTGCTCTTGTACTGGCAACTCCGACTGCAATCATGGCTGCAATCGGTAATGCAACGAAACATGGTTTCCTTGTACGTGAAGGCGATGCCCTTGAGAGACTGGCATCCGTTACAAAGATTACTTTTGATAAAACAGGAACTCTTACCTATGGAACACCGGAAGTAACCGCAGTAAAATCTGCTCTTTCCACATATACAGAAGAAGATATTTATGCTTTATGTGCCAGTGCAGAACAGTTATCTGAGCATCCACTGGGAAAAGCAGTAGTCAGATGCTACACAAAAGAGACGAAAAAAACAGCAGCAGCGCCGCAGGATTTCCAGATGATCCCGGGACAGGGCGTGTCCTGTACTGCAAATGAAAAAGCCGTTCTTGCAGGAAATGCCAAGATGATGGATGCACATAATATTCTGATCCCGAGACAGGTTCAGGATGAGATAGAGCAATACCTGATGAAAGGCTGCACTATTATTTATGTAGCAGTTGACGGACTGGCAGCCGGATATCTGGCTCTTTCTGATACAGTCCGTAAAGAAAGCCCGGATATGATCGACAGACTGAAAGAAGAAAAAGTACAGCCTGTCCTTCTTACAGGAGATCATGAAAATGCAGCATCTGCCATTGCAGGACAGCTTCATATCCAGGAAGTTCATGCGAACTGCCTGCCGGAAGATAAACTGAACTGGATCGAAAAATACCAGAAGAGAAATGAAAAAGTCTGCATGATCGGAGATGGTGTCAATGATGCACCGGCATTAAAGAAAGCAGATGTAGGAATCGCGATGGGCGGCGTAGGAAGTGACATTGCTGTTGATGCAGCAGATATCGCACTGGTGGATGATGAAGTAAAAGAACTTCCGCATCTGATCGCACTTTCTAAGAGAATGATGATCACGATCAAATTGAATATGACATTCTCCATGGGATTAAACTTTCTTGCAATTGTGCTTGCAATCCTTGGAATCCTTAATCCGGTTGTAGGTGCACTGGTACACAATGCAGGATCTGTGCTGGTTATTATTAACTCGGCATTATTATTAAACTGGAAGAAACATTAAGAAGATACCCGCCGCAGGCAGAGAACAAATCTGCTGTAGCGGGTATTTTGCATGCAATTGTCATAGAAATAAAGATATGAAAGAAGAAGTAAAAAAACCAAGATAAATGATATTTACCTGAAATAAATGATAGAATAATCAGTGGATTTTTATTAATATGGTATCAAGTCAGGAAGAGAATACTTTTTAAACCTGATATTTAATCAAATTAAGTAGCAAAGCGGATTGCGAATATCCGCTTGATTATGAGAATAACAGATAAATCATTCAAAGATCAAACAGGAGGATATTATATATGAAGAAACTTCTCTATGGAGCAGCATATTATGATGAATATATGCCATACGACCGTCTGCAGCAGGATGTGGCAATGATGAAAAAAGCAGGGATCAATACAGTTAGAATCGCAGAATCTACATGGAGTACCTGCGAACCACAGGAAGGCGTGTTTGATTTTTCACATGTAGAACGTGTAATGAACGCAATGGAAGAGGCTGGGATTAATGTGATCATCGGAACTCCTACTTATGCAATCCCAACATGGATGGTGAAATCTCATCCGGATGTGCTGGCAGAGACTGTTAAAGGCAGAGGAATCTATGGAGCACGTCAGATTATGGATATCACCCATCCGGTTTACCGTTTCTATGCAGAGCGTGTCATCCGTAAATTAATGGAATGCACTGCACATAGAAAATGTGTCATTGGTTTCCAGGTAGATAATGAAACGAAATATTATGGAACTGCCGGAAAGAATGTTCAGGAGAAGTTTGTAAAATATCTCCGAAAGAAATTTAACAATGATCTGGATGCTATGAATCATGAATTTGGACTGGATTACTGGAGCAATCGAATTAATGCATGGGAAGATTTTCCAGATGTGAGAGGAACTATCAACGGAAGTCTTGGTGCAGAATTTGAGAAATTCCAGAGAACGCTGGTAGATGAGTTCCTGAGCTGGCAGGCAGATATCGTGAATGAATACCGCAGAGAAGATCAGTTTATCACACATAATTTTGACTTTGAATGGCGCGGATATTCCTTTGGCGTGCAGCCGGATGTAAACCATTATCATGCAGCAAAAGCTCTGACTGTAGCAGGTGTGGATATTTATCATCCAACACAGGATGACCTGACCGGTGCGGAAATTGCATTTGGTGGTGATATGACCCGTTCTTTAAAGAGAGACAACTATCTGGTTATGGAAACTGAAGCACAGGGCTATCCGGGATGGACTCCGTATAAAGGACAGCTCAGACTTCAGGCATACAGCCATCTGGCAAGCGGTGCAAACAGTGTCATGTACTGGCATTGGCATTCCATCCACAACTCATTTGAGACATATTGGAGAGGTCTTCTCAGTCATGATATGCAGGAGAATGCACCATACCGTGAAGCCCGCATTATCGGAAATGAATTTGCTAAACTTGAAAGCCATCTGGTAAATCTGAAAAAGAAAAATGATGTTGCTATTCTTGTAAGTAATGAAGCACTGACCGCTCTCAAATGGTTTGGAATTGAAGCAACTGCAGCAGGGGATAACGGCATTGGATATAATGACGTTGTTCGTTGGCTCTATGATACATTATTTAAAATGAATATCGAGTGTGATTTTGTATGGCCGGAATCCGACAATTTCGATGAGTACAAAGCAATCTTTGTTCCGGCACTTTATGCAGCACCGGATGAGCTACTGGAAAAACTGAAACAGTATGCTGCAAACGGTGGAACACTGGTAGCGACATTCAAGACTGCATTTGCAAATGAGAACGTCAAAGTAAGCCATGAAATGCAGCCGCATATTCTGAACAATTGTTTTGGCATCAACTACCAGCAGTTCACATTCCCGAAAAATACAGGACTGGCAGGAAGCATCATTGATACCAGAGAAAAAATCACAACGGAAGTGTGTGGAGAAGAAGCCACCGGAAAAGTGTGTAAAAACGAAATGTCTGAGATTGCAAAAGCAGAAGCAAAAGTATTCATGGAATTATTAATGCCACAGGAGGCAGAAGTGCTTGCATCTTATGATCACTATAATTGGAAGGAATACGCAGCGATCACCAAGAACCATTATGGAAAAGGAACTGCCATCTACGTCGGCTGCATGACAGATGACAACACTTTGAAAGCAGTGATCACAGAAGCACTTAACAGTGCAGAGGTAGAAATTCCAGAATACAGCTGGCCGGTGATCGTAAGAAAAGGAATCAATGATCTGGGGAAACGTGTCAGATATATCCTGAATTACTCCGCAGAAGAGCAAAAAGTGGTATATCATGGTACAGACGGAGCAGAATTGTTTTCAGGAGAAAATGTACAGGACGGTGAAATAATCACAGTTTCACCATGGAATCTTAAGATTGTAGAAGAAGCATAAATAATCGAATCAAGCAAACTGTGAAGCGAACGATTTTATCTGCTGATTAAACCATATAAAAAGCAAGGGATGCGACTGGACTATCTATTTGAAGGTTCGGCGGCATCCCCTTTTGTTTTGGTACGGGTTATTTCTTATTCTCCCAGTAATTTCACATAGCGAAGTTCATGGTGTACGGCGGGGAGAAATGTTTTTATTATGTCTTCTGTTTTGATGCAGAGACTGGAGGTATTAATGCATGGATGACATCCAAGATAAGTATGTGGCAGAAGATCTTCGTCGATCAGGAGCTGTACTTTGTTATCTTTGTCATTCATCAGCCCCATAACACTTACAGATCCAGGTGTGATATCCAGTAATTCTTCCATATGAGTTTCGTTAGCAAAGGAGAGACGTGCAGTATTGATCTGGGAAGAGAGCTCCTTTGTCTTAAATTTCTTATCCCCAGGCATCAACAAAAGGTAGAAATCTGTTTCCTGTCGATTACACAGAAACAGATTTTTGCACATATGTGTTCCCATTAATTTATCAATATCCTGACATGCTTCAATAGTCATTGCAGGTTCATGATCGACTCTCTGATAAGAGATTCCAAGAGAATCCAGCAGGTCATAAACGCGGATCTCTTTTTCTAATCGTCCTGCTGTATCGGAAGGGCGTCCATTTAATAATTCCATGTTCTTCATTCCTTTCGGTTTTGTTAAGTTCTTGTATCTGCTCGAATTGTAGCATATCAATAAACAAAAGACAATGCGGCAGACAGGAGTATGTTCAGATCTTGGATTATTATTTTTTCAGGATATTCTGTTTCCTGTACTTCTGCGGGCTGCAGCCTTTCACACGGGAAAATACCTTAGCGTAATAATTGGAGTCTGTAAATCCGGATTTCTGGGCGACGTCCATAATGCTGTCACCGGAGCTGAGAAGGAATTCGAGGCTTCGCTCTACACGGTATTCCTGCAGGAAGGTAAACAGGGAAACATTCATGTAACGCTTAAACAGTCGGCTGCATTCACTTTCACAGAGATGGATTTCTTCCGCGATGTCTTTCATCTGGATTTTATTCATGTAATTGTGTTCCAGATAATCCATGATCTCACGCATACGATTACGTTCCAGTTTACTGTGTTCTGTATAGGGAAGATTTTCAGGAAGATTCTGCAGCATACAGCGCCACAGTTTCTGCAGAGTTCCGGTGATGTCCAGTTCATAAAACTCTTTCTTTTCTTCATACAGATGTATAATTTCTTTTACATATTCAGCAAAAGTTCTGTGCCATGGTTCAGAATAATCGATGTGAATCGCAGGAATAGAGAAATTCTGTAAAAAAGGTTCTACATATTTTCTGCGAAGAATACTTTCATAAGATCCGTAAATGATTTTGGGCAAAAAAGTAATGGAGACATATTTTCCGTCCTGCATATCTTCCATGAAACCTGCGTGGAGAACATTGGCATTTCCAAGAAGAATATCACCGGTTTTCATATGATAATTACATTGGTTTACTTTATAGAGAATCTGGCCGTCCAGAACAAGGGTGATTTCTATTTCAGGATGCCAGTGCCACAGGAAAGAACCGGATTTATAACCGGAAAGCTGTTCGTAGCTTACAAGCAGCGGAAATTCATCGCTGCCATGCTTTTTCAGCTCTTTTTGTGAACCATCTGTTATAATTTCTGCCATTATGATGTCCTCCTGTTATTTTTATTCGCCTGACCGTTTTTACGAATATTGAAAATATAAATTGATTGAATCAATTCTGTGCATTACAGAGTATGCGGCTGATCATGGATGAACAGTGACTGATAATAAGTATATTGTACACTTATACGGAAATAAACGCAAGATTTTACTATTTCCTCCCCAGATTATCAAGGATTTTTCCATTATGACAGAGTATACTGAATTTCAAGAGTGTAGCCGGAATAAGGCTGCTCCCAAACTTTCATACACATATTCCCGTCGGCCGCTGAATTCTATGCACTGCCACTGCACAGCGGCCGGAGCGGAGAGAGCAACGGAGGATTTTTACAATGAATATTCCAAATAAAAATGAATTAACACGTATTTACGGAGAAGCACAGAAATCAGCAGCACGTTTTCAGTCAGTAGCTGATCACTTCGCAGAAATTTACCATCACGATACAGCAGAATTCTTCACAGCACCGGGAAGAACAGAGATTATTGGAAATCATACAGATCACAATGGTGGCCGTGTTATTGCCGGCAGCATTGATATGGACACCATTGGTGCAGCTTATCCGAACAACAGCAGCATTATCCGCATTACAAGTGAAGGATATGATAAAGAAGTTGTTGTAGATATTGACAATCTTTCCAGCGTACCGAAGGCTCAGGGAACCGTATCTCTGGTAGCTGGTATGGTAGAAGCAATCCAGAAGTTTGGCTTCAAAGTATCCGGATTTGATGCATATGTGACAACAAATGTGATCCGTGCAGCAGGTGTAAGTTCTTCTGCATCTTTTGAAATGCTTGTGTGTTCCATCATCAACTATTTCTTTAATGATGGCGCAATGACATATATCAATTATGCAAAAGCCGGACAGTATGCGGAGAATGTATACTGGCTGAAAGCTTCCGGATTAATGGATCAGCTTGCATGTGCAGTAGGTGGCCCGATCCTTCTTGATTTCTCTGACAGAGAGAACCCGAAATATGAGAAAGTAAACTTCTCTTTCCATGACTACAACCATCACCTTGTAATCGTTAATACCGGAAAAGGTCATGCTGATCTGAGTGCAGAATACTCTGAGATTCCGATGGAAATGAAAGAGGCAGCAAAGGCAGCAGGAGCAGAACTTCTCTGCGAGACAACTCTTGATGATGTTCTTGCAAATATGGATAAGATTGAAAATGACAGAGCAATTTTAAGAGCAATCCATTTCTTTAAAGAGAACGAGCGAGTAGAAAAGGCTGCGAAAGCTGTTGAAGAAAAAGATGGAGAAACTGTACTGAGACTTCTCAGTGAATCAGGAAAATCTTCCTGGGAATTACTTCAGAACTGCTATCCGATCAAAGCTTATACAGAGCAGAAGATCTCTGTTGCACTTGCTCTTACAGATCTCTTCCTTGAGAAACTGGGCAAAGGTATCTGCCGTATCCATGGTGGCGGATTTGCAGGTGTTATCATGTGCGTAGTACCGGAAGAAGAGACAGAGAATTATGTATCCTATATTTCCAAATTTGCAGGAAAAGAGAACGTATATCCGATGAATATCCGTGCAGTTGGTGCGGTACATATTGAACTGTAATTGGTATCAGAGGATTATATGCATAAGGTAGATCAGGGAGTTTTGTCTTATGCAATAAATAATTATATATGGTAATTTATGTAAATTTTTAAAGGGTTACTGTTCACTCCGTGCCCAGTAACACGCTTCGCGATGCAGGAAAGATGAACCTCCTTGTGCAAAGCTCAAGGAGTATCGTTTGCTTCGCAAACTTAATTTATGCTAATCGCATAAATTCGCGCCGTATGTCTCGGGATTTTGGCATATTCATGCCAAAACACCTCGCGGGATAGTGGCGTGTGAACAGTAACTATTAAAGGGTTATAATTATTAAGAGTACAGGGTAAAAGGCAGCGGAAAGTATAGTGTATACTTCCGCTGCTTTCTTGTTTTTTCTTTTCAATACAAAATTTATGTATTATAATTATTATAATGTTGCCGGAATATTCGGCTGAAATATCAGTGTTATATTTTGAGGGGATACGATAGATGAAACATAATAAATGGACGATGCGGAAAGCTTTGATGGTGTTATGCATCAGCAGTGTGGTATTTGCCCTGTTGTTGCAGACATTTCTGTTTCATCAGTCATTACGCAAGCAGATACGTGCCGAGAGCATAGCAGATCATGAATTATCGCTGGAAAAAATGCAGACAGATTTGTCTAATTTTATACATACGATACGTGGGGAAATGCTTACCATCTATAGTGAGCAGGATCTTATCACAGCTATGCGTGATGCTGCGGAAAATGATTCAAGTCTGAAGGATTATTACTGGAGAAGCTGGTATTTTGCAAGAAAGCGTTTTACAAAAGATGACCAGTTACTTGCCATGTATTTGTATGATACAAAGGATAATCTGATCAGCGTTTATCGATATAATTCTGTTACTTATCCAAAAGATATTTATAAAGCAGAATATGATGATAATTCAGAAAGAGTTTACGATTATGTACATGGTAACCGTACAGATTTGATGATCTCAGGTTATCATAATCCTGATGCAAAAAAGGATGTTGTCCGATTTGTTTTGAAACTTCATAACTATGATGCAGATCGCAGCGGTCTGGGATATCTGGTCTGTGATATCAACAGTGTTGCACTTACGTCTATTATGGCTAAATATGTGGATGTGGAACAGGTTTGCCTGTGGCTTCAGCCACTGAATGATCAGGTGATCGCAATGACCGGACAGGCTTCAGAGAGCCAGCACAGAATTCAGAAACAGCTTGCGAAAGTGGTTCAGGATTATTATAGTTCAAGTGAACTGGAGCAGGAATATGAGGGAAATTATCTGATCCAGGTTTCTCAGGAGAATTATAATCTGGAAGCATTTGGGCTGGTTTCACAGTCGCTTCTTACTGCAACACAGAAAGCACTAATCAGAACTCTTCTTATTATAATGGGAGCAATGATCCTTGCGATTATTGTTCTTGTATTGTTTGTGTCACAGTGGATGACAAAACCTGTAGAAGAAATGAGCAGTACAATTACAAAGATAAAGAATGGGGAAACTCAACTTCGTGTGCAGCCTGTCGGATGGTCTCAGGAACTGACTACTCTTGGAACAGAATTTAACGAAATGCTTGACCGTATGGAAGTTATGGCACAGGAGGAACTTCAGCACAAAATGCTGGTAGAGCGTACAGAATACAAAATGCTTCAGGCGCAGATCAACCCGCATTTTCTCTATAATACGCTTGATACTATGAGCGGTATTGCAAATGCGCAGAACTGTCCGTTGGTAAGTGGAATGTGTCGTTCATTGTCAGCAATTTTCCGATACAGTCTGAATATGACAGATGAGCTTTCAACCCTGCAGAATGAAATGGCGCATGTGAGAAATTACCTCTATGTTATGGATGTAAGAAATGGCTCTGCAGTTGCTTATGATTATCAGATAGACAGTGATACACTTCAGGATCCGATGCCGCGGATCTGTATTCAGCCGGTTGTGGAAAATGCTCTGACACATGGCCTCAGAAATGTGCGCCGCAAGGATAAAAAGCTGCTGATTCGTTCGGAACATATTGGTGAGAATCTGGTGATCACAGTCCGGGATAACGGAGCAGGAATGGATGCGGAAGCTATGAACCGTCTGCTTGAACAGAATGATATGAAACGTGTGGAAACCGGTGTTTCTATTGGAATCCTTAATGTGAATGCACGTTTGAAGAAACTTTTTGGAAAAGAATATGGACTTCATATTGAAAGTACCGTAGGAGAGGGAACGACAGTAACGATCACAGTTCCGGCGGTTTCGGAAAATGATACCGAACATTCTGACAATGGTGCAGAATGAGTCTGGGGAGAATGGTATGTTACATTTCTGAAACTATGAAGTAAATAGAGATAACAGATGATAGAAACAGGAGGAAATATCATTGAAATCTATGAAATATAAAGTTCTTGCAGCAGACGATGAATTCTGGAGCCGCGAAAATATCAGAAGCCTGATTCCATGGGAAGAATATTCGCTGGAATTTCTGGAACCTGCCTGCGATGGTGAAGAGGTATTGGAGCGAATACCGGAAGAAAAACCGGACATTATTCTTACGGATATCAATATGCCATTTCTGAGTGGCCTGGAGTTACTGGAGCGTCTTCAGAAAGAATATCCTGATATCATCACCATAGCGATCAGCGGTTACGATGATTTTGATAAAGTAAAAGGTGTATTTGTATCCGGCGGTCTGGATTATCTTCTGAAACCTGTAGGAAAAGAAGAACTGGTCAAGGTCCTTACAAAAGCTCTGGGAGTCCTGGAAGAGAGAGAAAATGCAAAACGTCAGGATGAAACCAGCAGGATTCAGGAACATAAACTCTCTTCATTCCTGGAAGACAGTGAATATTCTGCATTACTTTCCGGAAAACTGTATGGACAGTCTGCTTCTCAGACTCATATATCCAGCACCAGTACATTTTCAGAGGTTGCGACTCTGATGGTGAAATTTTATAATATTACGGAAATTGCAGAGCGGTTTGACCATGATAATTTACAGATGTCATGGAATATTAAATCCAGATTGAAAGAACTGACTGGCTCTGCAGGAAATCCGATTATTTTTAACAACAGTAATAAGATGAGTGAGTTTCTGATCGTAGAGACTGCAGATGCAAAGGCACTCAAATCACTTGCGGAAAATATTCTGAAGGAGTTTCCGCTGGAGGAATATGGTCCGGTTTCAGTTGTTCTTCATGAACAGACAAGTTCTCTGGATGATATTGGTACGATTTACAGAGAGCTGGTTGCTGCGCTGGTTACCCGTCCGTTTAGCCGGAGTCATTGCATTCTGTCATGCCCGGAGGAAAAGAATAATGGTGAAATTCAGACAATTGGAAAACTGGCACCTGCTCATATGGAGACAGAATTGTATCATTTGCTGCTGACAGGACAGAAAGCAGAGACAGAGAAACTGATCTTCAAAACATGCGATTTCAGACATTGTGACAATGGCAGCTGGAGCTATCTGGATGTAAAACAGTATGCAGGCAGGATCACAGGAATTCTGTACCGTTATGTACAGGAGAAATGTCCGGAGCTTACTGCGCAGGCAGAGGAAGCCATGGATAATATTGATTATTATATGAAGTGTCTTAATGCACCATCTCTGTTTGCTTCGTTAAAGATTCTACTGGACAGTTTGTGGGAGAGCGGAGAAGATAAGAGTTCTGATTCCAGCTCCATCATGCAGCAGGTAGAGCAGATCCACAGATATATTGAGCGCTCTTATCATGAAAATATCACGCTTACAGCCCTGGCAGAGCAGTATCATATGGATGCAAGCTATCTTTCCAGGATTTTCAGTCAGAAATATGGTGAGACCATCATTGCATTCCTTACCAGGATCCGTATGGAAAAAGCAGCAGAGCTTATGAAAGACCAGGATAAGAAATTGGAGACTATCTCATTTCTGGTCGGCTATGATGATTATAATTATTTCAGCAGGGTATTTCGAAAGAAAATGGGATGCAGTCCGCGGGAATATCGGAATAACCTTGCACAGTAATTCCGGCAGACACATATGGTATTTGGATGATCATAACATAATTAATATAGAAGAAACTCAGACAGAACTGAGCAGATTATTGAGGATAAAGAGAACAACAGCCTGAGAGTAAGCCCTTTGTATAGTGGTTGACATTAAAGCTATACAGAGGGCTTTTTTATCTGACGTTGGGCTTTATTGTGTGGTTCAGTGTGTAGCTGAATGACAATACATAAAGAAACAGACCATACAAGTTACTGTCATTTTGTACAACTTGTTCACATTTTGTCCAATTTTCATATACAAACTGGTCAAGAATGTGCAACAAAATTTTCCAAATATGTCCTAACTGCCCAAAGCCTAAATATGGTTTAATATAATCACAGAGGAACGGAAAGCTCGGAACAAAAACTTCCGTTCACAAAAATCAAAAACCAAATTTTTCAAGGAGGGTTTTACAACATGAAAAAAAGAATGAGAAAAGCAGTCGCTATCGCAGCAACAGCAGCAATGGTTGGTTCTTTACCAGCAGGTGCAGTTACAGCACAGGCAGCCGATGACGACATCACAATCGGCGTATCAATCTGGAGCTCCACAGACGTACTTGGAAGCCAGAGTAAGAAAATTATCGATAAAGCAGCTGATGCTCTTGGCGTTAACGTAATGTATGTTGACCAGGGTCACGTATCTGAGCAGGTTACAGCTTCTGTTGAACAGCTTTGTGCAGCAGGATGTAACGGTATCGTAATCTGTAACTCAGCAGACTCTGAAATGACATCTGCAATCCAGACCTGCGATGCAAACCAGGTTTACCTTACACAGTTCTACCGTATCATCTCCGAAGAGAACAGCCCTGAAGTATATCAGACAGCATGCAACTCCCAGTATTATCTTGGCGCAGTTCATGAAGACGAAGTAACAAACGGATATACACTGGTTAACCTGCTTCTTGAGAACGGTGACAGAAACATCGGTCTTGAAGCTTGGACAGTTGGTGATGCTACATTCCAGCAGAGATGGACAGGTTACAAACAGGCAGTTGACGAATGGAACGAAGCTAACCCGGATGATCAGGCAACAATGACAGAGCCTGTATATGCTAACACATCTTCTGAAGAAGGTGCAGCAGCAGCTCTTTCCCTTTATAACTCCAATCCTGATATGGACGCTCTGATCGTTGCAGGTGGCGGCGGTGACCCACTTGTTGGTTCCATCGGTGCTCTGGCAAACGAAGGACTTACAGGAAAGATTGACGTTGTTTCCACAGACTTCCTTGATGACCTTGGCGAGCAGCTTGAATCAGGCGGAATGTTTGCTGAATCAGGCGGACACTTCTGCGACCCGTTATATGCATTCCTTATCACATATAACGCAATCAAAGGCAACTATGTAAAAGATGAAGGTTCCTTCGGATACGAAATCCAGTTCCCATATCTGTATGTATCTTCTTCCGAAGACTATGAGAACTACAAGAAATATTTTGTAGATGATGATCCATATACAGATGAAGAAATCGTAGAATTAGCAGGTGACAGCTTTGAAGATCTGAACAAGGCAGCTACATCACTTTCTATCGACGACGTTATTTCCCGTCACAGCAACTAATATGACGAACTTAATCTCCACTGCCTTTTCTCCAAAGGGCAGTGGAGATTTTAAAAGAAGGTTACTGTTCACTCCGTTCACAGCAACGCGCTTCGCGATGCACAGAATTTATGCTGATTGCATAAATTCGCGCTTGTATGTCTCGGATTTTGGTATACACCAAAATACCTCGCGGGATAGTAGAAGGTGAACAGTGTTAGAAGTAATTGCTAACGCCCGCCCGAAGCAAAAGGTCAAACATGATAAAGTGTCTGACCTCCTGCTTTTGGCGGGCGAAGAAATGGATAAGGAGAATGGTTATGAAGAAACTCAAACAAAGCCAGTATTACGGAATCGGCATTCTGATTCTTATGCTTGTAGTCTTCTGGGCAGTATTCAAAGTACTTGCACCAACTACTTTCGGTTCCCCTGCTAAACTGGCTACCTACATGAAATCAGCATTAATTTACGCAGTTGGCGGATGCGGCCTCTACTTTATCTGCGTAATGGGACCTTTCGATATGAGCGTTGGTGCCAATATCGTACTTTCATCCATTATCGCCTGCAACGCAAGTGAGAAATTCGGTTATGCCGGACTTATCATTGCACCGCTGATCTGCGGTACGATCATTGGTCTCATCAATGGTATCGTTTATATCAAATTACATATCTCTTCCCTGATCGTTACGTGTGCGCTGTCCCTGATCTATGAGGCATTCAGTGTATATGCGACAAACGGAAAGAACGTAATCCTTGCTACAAATTACAGAGCATTTGGTGATTATCCGGTAAACCTGATCCTGGCACTGATCGCATATCTGCTTTGCGCATTCATTCTGAAATACACAAAGATCGGTACTTATACTTACGCAATCGGAAGTAACGAAGTTGTTGCAAAGAACATGGGTGTAAATGTTTCCAAGTATAAAGTCGTAGCATTTACTCTTGCCGGATTCTTCTTCGGACTTCAGGCAATCCTGACGATCAGTTTTGGTACTTCCATGACATCAGCCTCCAACCTTTCCTCAATGAGCCGTAACTTTACTCCTCTGATGGGAACTTTCTTTGGACTGGCATTTAAGAAATACGGCCATCCGGTTATCGCAATTGTGATCGGTGAAATGATCATTCAGCTTATGTTCAACGGATTCGTTGCACTTGGTGCTCCTACCACAATCCAGAACGTGGTAACAGGTGTTGCTCTGCTGGCTATCGTTGCACTGACAACTAAACCGGTTAAAGGTCTTGTAGTAAAATAAGGAGAACGATTATGGGTGAAATATTATTAAGAGCAGAAAATATTGATAAACATTTTGGCATCACACACGCCCTGGACAACGTTTCCTTTACCTTTAATAAAGGTGAGATCCATGCACTGATCGGTGAAAACGGTTCCGGTAAATCAACACTGACTTCCTGCCTGACAGGTATTTACCAGAAAGATTCCGGTAAATTTATCCTCGAGGGAAAAGAAATCACAGCAACTAACCAGGTTGAAGCAAACCATCAGGGTGTAGCCATCATCGTACAGGAGATCGGAACACTTTCCGGACTGACTGTAGCAGAGAACATTTTCCTTGGAAACGAGGATCAGTTCACAAAACATGGTATCAAAAACACCGCAGCAATGAACAAGAAAGCCCAGGAATATCTGGACAGCTACGGATTCAACTATATTGATGCAACAAAAGTAATTGATGATTACAACTTCGAGGACCGTAAGTTAGTAGAGATCGTAAAATCCACTTACTTCAATCCGAAGGTACTGGTTGTCGATGAGACAACAACAGCACTTGGCCAGAAAGGCCGTGAAGAACTTTTCAAAGTTATGCACAAAGTTCGTGATACAGGAAACTGCGTAATCTTCATTTCTCATGACCTTGAGGAAGTTATTGAGCAGTCTGACAATATCAGTGTACTTCGTGATGGCGTCAAGATCGGTTCTATCACAAAAGAAGAAGCAACTCCTGACAGACTGAAAGCCTTAATGGTAGGTCGTGAGATTGGTGATAATTACTATCGTACAGACTACGGCGAAAAAGTATCTGATGAAGTAGTTCTTTCTGCAAAGAATGTAACAGTAAAAGGACAGATCGAGAATCTGAACCTTGACCTTCATAAGGGTGAGATCCTTGGTATCGGAGGACTTTCTGAATGTGGTATGCATGAAGTTGGTAAAGCACTTTTCGGAGCTTCCTATTTCCGTGAAGGAAGTGTAACTCTGGGCGACGGCACTCCGATCAATTCCATTCCGGATGCTATTAAACACAGCATTGCATATGCTTCCAAAGACCGTGACAACGAATCTCTGGTAATCAATGATACAATCGGCGATAACATCTGTCTTCCATCTCTTGAGGATCTGAAGACACATGGATTCCTTCGTGCAAAGACAATGAATGAATTTGCCAACAAATTTGCAAAACAGATGAGTACAAAAATGACAGGTGTTGACCAGTTTGTATCCGCTCTTTCCGGTGGTAACAAACAGAAAGTCGTTCTTGCACGCTGGGTTGGTAAAGACTCCGACCTGATCATCCTTGACTCCCCTACCCGTGGTATTGACGTCAAAGTTAAAGCTGATATCTATGCCATGATGAACGATATGAGAAAAAGAGGAAAATCCATCATTATGATTTCTGAGGAAATCATGGAACTTCTGGGTATGGCAGATCGTATCCTGATCATGAAAGATGGAAAGATCAATGGTGAATTCCTTCGCTCTCCGGATCTGAAAGACACAGATCTGATTGACAATATGATTTAAGGGGGTAAAAAAATGAGTACAACAAAAAAATCAACTGAGCAAGTACCATTTCTGGAACGTCCCATTGTGCGTACGATCCTTCCTATCGCAGGATTCGTGATCATTTGTGTATTATTTGCAATCCTGACAAACGGCAGACTGTTTCAGCCGAAAAATATATCACTGCTTCTGAGCCAGTCATACATGCTGCTGATTTCATCCATCGGCGTATTCATGGTAATGACAATGGGCGGCCTGGATTTCTCCCAGGGCTCCATGCTTGGTGTAGCTTCCATCGTAGTTTGCTACCTTTCCCATTACAATATTGTTCTGGCAGCAATCGGCGGTGTGGTAACAGGCGGACTTATCGGTCTGATCAATGGTTACTTCAATGTTAAGAGAAAAATCACAAGCTTTATTGTTACAATCTGTACTATGTACCTGTTCCGTGGAGTTTGTGCTTATGCAACAACTAATTCACCGGTTTACGCAGTAAGTGATATTTCCAAATACAACACACTGCCATTCATGCTTACTTTCACAGTGATTATTTTCGTAGTAGCTTACCTTGTATTCACTTATACAGGACTTGGCTCCAGACTGAAAGCAATCGGTGCCGGTGAAACAGCAGCAAGATTCGCAGGTATCCGTGTAGAAACTACAAAGATCCTTGTTTTCGTAGCAGCAGGATGCATCACAGGACTTGCAGCATTTGTCAATGCGATCAAAGTAGGTTCCGTTACATCTACAGCTGGTAACCAGCTGGAAACACAGATCATGATCGCCCTGGTACTTGGCGGAATGCCGGTAAATGGCGGTGCAAAAGTTAGATTCTACAATATCATCCTCGGTGTTATGACCTACAAAGTACTTTCCAGTGGTCTGGTAATGCTGATGATGCCGACCCAGTTACAGCAGCTGATCCTTGGTATCATCTTCCTGATCGAAGTAGCAATCTTCAGTGACAGAAAGACTGGTATGATCGTTAAATAAAGCAATATCATAATCAGTATTATTGCTGCAGATATTGCAGCGGACGTTGTTACAGATCTATATGGCATAAGAACCTCCGCCATATAGCTGACATAATCTCATTACTATACTTACATAAAATCCCCTTCTTCCGTAGAGTTGAATCTGCGGAAGAAGGGGATTTTTGTATTGTTAAGGCTTTGCTAAAACAAATAAAAAAAGTAGAATCTGCATTGCAGAAGTCTACTTCTTTTGAAATTCAATGACAATATTATTGATCAGATTAAGCTGTTTGGGGGATAAAGATTTTAGAGATTCCATTAATTCGTTAAGAGTATATGGTGCTTGAGATTTATCATCAAAAAACTCCTGGGGAGTAATCTGGAGATAGTCACATATATAGAAAAAACATTGCATAGAAGGGAACGCTTTTTTATTTTCAATTCTGTTTATATAACTGCAATTCTGCCCAATAGCCAGACTCATTTCTCTTGCAGAAACCTGTTTGGCCTCTCTGAGTTGGGATAAGCGTTCAGCGAAATTCTCTTCATTTATCATATAGAAACTCCTTTTTTTGACATTATATGACATTTGCTGACTTACACTAGGATATTAAAAACAATTAGTAGAAAAAATATGATATATAATGACTTGATTTGAATCAAGTGAAAAATTTGCCGTTTAATGAATTGTAGATTATAATAAATAAAACTGTTTACTTACAGAAAGTAGTAAATATATTTCTGAGAAGTAAGCAGTAAAAATGTATTTTGAATGAGATATTTAAAATCTTAAAATATAAAAATAAAGATTAATAATATCCTAAATAATATGTGCGATTGCCAGTGAAAATATGTATGAGAAGGAAAAAAGAATGCTTTAGCAGGATAGTCAGGCGGATATTCGCAATCCGCTTTGCTACTTGCTCATAACCAAATAACTGCTTCGCAGTTTATCAGAAAGAGCTTGCACTCTTCCTGATACAAGCAAGTCCCCACCCACTGCTTATTGCTTTTCGCAATTGAAGCAGGGGACTTACTTGATTTGGTTAAAAAACAACATAATATCTCACAAACTAAATAATCTAAGGAGGAGTGTATATATGAAAAAATGCAGTCAATGCCAAAAAGAGATATTGGATAACACAAAAATATGCCCGTATTGTGGAACTAAGCAGAAAAAGGAAGATATTTCACAACATAAACCAATGCGTTTTTGCATGGGGTGTGGAGAGCAGTTAAAAGAAGAAGATACATACTGCCCCAAATGCCGGAAACCGGTTGATGAAAAAATGATTTCTGAATCTGTGCCTAAGCCGGTGCCAGAGCCAATACCAGAGCCAATACCAGAGCCGGTGCCAGAGCCAATACCCGAACCAGTGCCAGAAACAACGTCAGAATCAATACCTGAATCAATACCAGAGCCAATACCAGAATCGGGACCAAAATTGGATTCGAAATCAACAACCCAATCAAGTTCTGCTTCAAATAACAGAAAATCAGAAAACAAGGGGGAATCCATATCAGTTCAACTTCCGGATGGAATTCTTAAAATATATGGAATTGCTTTTGGAATTATGTATGCATATTTTGCTCTGACGTATCTCCCTTATCTTAGTTACTATGCGATGCAGGATAAGCTCTGGGGTGCTGGAATGATTGTGGCATGTGTATGGAGCTCTTTTATTCTCTTTATAATTGCATTTAAATGTCAGAAATTATATGGAATGCATTTGTTATATGCTTTGTTCGGTGGAGCAATACTGAAAGCTATTCTTCATATTATAAATATACAGAGATTAGCTCAATATCAATACTGGAATAATACTTCTTCCAGTTATCTGCCGGTAATTGGTACACTGCTTGTAGCATTTGGATGCTATTTCCTTATGAAAAAAGAAGAAATGCTGGAAGAGAATAAAAAACCTTTTAGTGAAATCGTCAGAGAAATACCAGAGATGTTACAAATGATTTTGAATAATTCATCACATGAGATTAAGCCACGGGAAAAAAAGGTGCCTAAGTCACCTGTCAATTTAAACTCTGAAGGTGAGAAGATCTTATGTGTGATAAAAAGTAATATATTTCTCATATTTTGTGCATTGTACACGATCAATCTTGCATATGAAATATTTTCATCGTTTGCCTTTTTTAAACTGGTAACTGCTATTTTCTCAATTTTTATGTGTGTGGCAATTTGGATGATTTACTGGAATGGCAGAAATGAAATTCTGGATGCTACAGGATTTACAATTGTCAGTGGAATTACATCTATCAGATTGGGTGTTAGAATTGTAATCTGGGCGATTATATTGCTTATTGCAATCAGCGTGGGTACAGGAGCTGCTTCATATATGCTGGTTCTTATTTTTGCCGCATTTGATATTGGATACTGGTGTTCATTATCTAAATTATTTTCAGTAATGAAAGCAGATGCAAAAGGTGAAAATACAGAAGTGTCAGCCGGTATGTACCCTATTTTTATTCTTGGAATTAATACTGTGACCAGATGCATCGTACTTGCATGGAGCAGTTTTCTGCAAATGACTGCTAATCGGATAACAGGAACAATGAATCAGTATGGAGATGCAGCTTCATCCTCTGTTGGGCAGATATTCTCAATGTTTGGACTGGATTATGGATATGGTTACAGTCAGTCATCAGACATTATTCAATCCTTTTTGAATCCAATCACAGAATGGATACAGAATACACTTGGATTCAGCCAGAATCCTATGATAATGGTAATAGCAGTTGCAATTCCAATATTAGAAATTCTGCTTTTAATAAAAGTTCGTTCTTATATGAATATTAAAACAACAAATTCTACACCGTGATTATTCAGTGGATCTCGGCTAAGAAAGGAAAAGGTGCATGAAAAGAAAAATACTGACCGTACTAATAAGTATCTGTGCAGTGATTATGTGCCTGACTGTAAAATGTCAGGCATTCTCTTTTTTTTCAGGAAATGAAGAAAGTGATGCGGGATGTGCATGGGTTCAGGATGATGGATTTTATTATATTCCTGACCTTGAAGGAGAAGATTCGGAGAATGTGAGAATGGCAGAATCCAATGTTACATCTCAATGGCAGTATATAGGTTCAGACGGCGCGATTACTGATGAATTGTGGAATTTTAATTCTATCGGTGCAGGATCTAAATTACTTGGGTTCTCGGAAAACAGGAAATACATTTATTTTTTTAATGAGATGTCTGATCAAATGCGCACAGGTACTTTATGTTATATACAAACAAAATATTTAACAGACCCTCAGATGGAGGCAAAGAAACATATTATAAAGGTTGACAGTGATGTATTTGCATCTGCAAGACCAGTGATATGTAAGGATGGAGGGATTGTATATAATAAAGAGACAGAAGAACAATATAAAAGTGTTCTTTATTATTTTGATGGAAAACAGACAATAGAGATTGCAAAGCATGTGAGTGATTTTGCTGTATCTGAAGGGGATATTATCTATTATACAAGATGGAAAGAGTATAGTGAGAGAAAAGATAATGGTCGCTCTGGAGAGTATGATTTATATTGTGCCAGAATCGGTAAAAAAGATAGTGAAAAGCAGATTGGAACTGATATCTATAATTCTTTAAACGGATCAAAGAAGGTGGAATTATTTTACCTGAATGAAGGGAAAATTTATTTTCTTGAAAAGGGGGAAACTTTTTGCTGTTATTCTGGTGATGGAAAAAAAGAAATTCTGATAAATGATAATGCATATACAATACAGTGGGAAAAGGAGAAGGTTTTGTATGTGCATAAAGACAAAACGATAAAAATGCAGGACTTTTTTGAGTGTTCACAATCTGTACATAAAACAGAAGACATAGAACAATTTTTTGAAAAAATGCAGGATATGTATGGAGATTTTTCGATGACGTGTGGGTCTGTTCACATGTATGACTGTAAAAAGGGAAAAGATCAAAGTTTATCAGAAAAATGCAGAGTAATATCGACAGAGGATGAGGGTGGAAACTACAATATATTATTTTTTCCATTCATAACACAAGGAGAAAATGGAGTGGTACTTTCCTATGTAGATATTACCAGTAATGAAAAGATTTTTGCATCCAAAAAAATACCAATTGATGATATACTTTCAAATCCCGCTTATAGCTTAGAAGATGAAGATGCAATTTCTGATATTGTAGATGATGCATTTAATACTGTTTATGAAGAATTATATGGAGATAATAGCTTACTTCAGTATTATGTGGAATCTGCTGGATCCGGAAAGCCAATATATCTGCAGGATATGAGCATTGAAGAATTAGAAGAATTGGATTCAGAAATGCCGCTTGTGTATCTGTTTAATGATGGTCAGAATTTTGCAATAGATGAAGGTCCCCTGATTGTTGGAACAGTATCAGATGGATACTGTGCAGACCGTAAAGTAATAGAGGATGAAATAACTGGTGTTATGGTCATCAGTGGGAAGTTGTTTTATGAAAAGAATAATACAATTTACTGGTATGATGGAGATAGTTCTATATCTATTGGATCTGTATATGATGACAATGAAACATATTATAAAGGATATGATGATGGAACAGTACTAATGCTGGTGTATTACAGTGGCCGCCAGTATGGAGGAACTCTTGTAAAGATTGGCACTAATGAATATGAGATTGACAGTAATGTAACAGATTTCTGGGAATTAGAATCGGGAGATATTCTTTATATTTCAGAAGGAAAACTAATTCTGTATTCTGGAAATGTAAAAACAAGAATTGCAGATTCCGTAAAATTTGCCTGGCCATTGTCAGAAAAAAAGATTACAGATTATGTTAAACAAGGCTGGTAATGCGTAAGATTTCAAATGTACAGTTGGAGAAAGAGAATATGAGAAAAAAGAAATATATCGTTGCAGCTTTTGTTCTTGGAATATGTGTGGCTGGCTGTTCTGGAACTATAGTGCAGGCCAGTCAGGAGCAAACAATAAAGGAAGATGGGAAAGATGATTTTTATGCAAATATAGGGGATTCCGAAGAGGAACAGGCTTATCGAAAATTTCTGGAAAATGGAAATAATTTTTCTGATATAAAAAAATTAAGTAATGTAATGTATGCAGTATATGACATTAATAAAGATAAGAAAAAAGAGCTGATTCTCAAAGGGAAAATGCCCGAAGGCGAAAAGGACGAATACTTTTTTTACAGATATGAAGACAAAGAAGTAAAAACCATTGGTTCAATGGAAAACTGGCAGAATGGCGGAGAAGGTGAAATGTATTATGTAGAAAAAGGAAATGGTATTGTAGTATATACACGCCTGGCTGATCGCAAATCTTATTCTTTGTATCAGGTAAATAACAGAATTGAGTACAATTTTATGATAAATAAACGAAGTCTGGATGTTAAGGGAAAAGATGGGCAGTATCATCGGAAATATGCATATAATCTTCGGGATAAAAATGGAAATATAATTGATAAAAAGATCACTCAGAAAGATTGGGATGAATTTGAAAACGCTCTTGTTGAAATTCCTTTTTATAATGTTCAGATGATGTCTGGGAGCAATTTTACAGAAGATCAGATCGATACTTTGAAAAAAGAGCTGGGGGTTCCGGATGAAATTGAAATCGCAAAATTTGTGAATGGAGACCCATGGTATTGGGAGGGAACCGGTCGCTGGATTGTAAGTATTGAAATGTATGATGCAGATGGTACTTTTCTTGCAGGTGCGGCGATTGATCCGGATACATTGGAACTTCAAAGAGAGATTGCGCCTTATGACGCAGACCGCGTTGCACAGGATAAGGCAGAGAAAAGTGAAGAAAACAGCACACAAAACCAGACAAATCAAAATCAGGATTATCTGCTCCCGGATGTTGCGGACAGATATATAAATGAAGATGAAATTGCAGGATTCAGCCCTGAAAATATTCAGCTTGCCATTAACGAAATATTTGCAAGACATGGACGGGTCTTTAGTACATCTGAAATTGCAGCGTATTTTGAAGCAAAAAGCTGGTATCAGCCAGACCAAACAAAAACAGATGACCAGATTAATGCGGAATTTAATGAATATGAAAAAGCAAATGAGAAGTTATTGGAGAGGATGCGGATACGTACGACACCATTTTATGGAATTTGGTGCTATGGATCGAAAGACTCTACGGAGGCATACAATTATGCAGATACAATGGCAGGTTCTGGTTTTATGACTCAAGTGTATATAACAACAGACTGGAGCAACTTAAACTCGGAGACATATTATGTGGTTACTGCAGGAACTTATGATACAGAGGAAGATGCCAATGCGGCACTTGATTCTGTTAGAAGTTATTGTGCAGATGCTTATGTTAAGTATTCAGGAGATTATCTGAGATAAATGAATTTTTGTGATTTGGAAGGAATATTATTATATTTTACAGTTTGCTTTTTCTTAAGTAGACATGAGAGGAACAAAATTAATTTATAAGTTGCTTAAGTTATTGTTTAAAGTATTGGAATAAAAAAGACGTAAAGATGGACAAAGCAGTGCGAGAAAAGGTTGATTATGAACAATAAGGAAAAAAACAAGATAAAGAAATTTTATCATGATATTATCGGTATAAAATCTGAAACAGTAATTCAGGAACTGGCAGAGAACTCACGAATCAGGAAATTAAATGCAAAAGATCTGCTGGTCAAAGAAAAAGAAAAAGTGGAAGAGATATCTTTTCTATATAAAGTAGGCGGTATTGTAAAAGCCTATTATAAAAATCAGAAAGGCAAAAATCAAATTCATTGCTTCGCCCATTTACCGGGTGAACCATTGGTAGGAATTATGAATCTGGATAAAAATATGGCTACTTTTTTAACTGTGGAAGCAGTAACTGATTGTGAAATTGTAAGCACTTCGGCAGATGCTATACAGAGGTTATCACGGGAGTCCATAGAAGTGGCATTGGTTTGCAATCGTATGCAGGGTATCTCAGCATTGCGTGAATATGAGTATAGAAAAGTAATACTTACCTGTACTCCTGCACAAAGATATGAGTATTTTCTGGATGCCTATCCGGAACTTATAGAGAAGGTAAACAAAAAGGATGTGGCGTCATATCTAAATATGACACCGGAATGCTTCAGCAGGATGTTAAAAGAAACAAGAGATTTCATAAAATGATTAAATATTGAAAGAGGAATTACAAATGAGGGAAAAAACAAAGCAGACAATGAAAAAAATGATGGCAATTTTACTTGCACTTGTAGTGTCTGGAAGTACATTAATGTGGAATGAAATACCGGTATGCGCATCTATGGCAGATGAGGCAATTGAATATACGATGGGAGAAACTTACAGAGGAGAATATGGCACAGCATACTATTGTTTTACATTGAAGCAAAAAAGTCATATTTGTTTAAATATGCAAGTACTATACGGCGGAACTGATGTTACGATATATGGCGCAAATGGAAAAAAGTATCTAGTACCTGACAATGTTACATACACAGAGAATGCTACAACTGAAGTTTATACAGGCACGGCTTCACGCACGCTAGGGGCTGGAACATATTATCTTGAGATTCGTGTTGGATATACTTATGGGAGAAAATATTATTTCAATTTGCAGGCAGAGAATCCGATTACTCTCTCCAAAGGAGTAATTACATCATTAAAGAGTAAAAAATCAGGACAAATGACAGTTTCATGCCAGAGTGTTAAAAATGCAATTGGTTATAGAATTCAATATTCTACAGATTATCGTTTCAAAAAAGGTGTGAAGACTGTTTATTCACCGACAAGAATAAAAACACTGACAAAACTCGGCAAAAAGAAGAGATATTATGTAAAAGTAACGCCATATACTGTCTATAGTGACGGGGGCTATGCATGGGGCGGAACTTCATATGTTAAATCCGCAGTTGTGAAATAATGAAAATAAATTCACTGGTTAAATTCCGGGAATTTCAATGAGTATGCTGAATTTACGCAATAGACAAATAATAAATAAAAGGGTAGAGATAAATGCTGAAAAAGATAAAAACGATTTTATTTGGATTGTTTGGAATTATATGGATTAGCCTTATGTGTTCGCTGATGGATGCTCCTCATGATATAGGCGGTGCCGAATTCAATGGAATTCTTTCTTTTCTGTTTTGGATAATACTGTTTTTTATCATAATAAAAAAACATGTATTGCTGGCAGTAATTTTGAGTACGGCTGTAATGGCAGGCATAGATATCAGTAAATTTGGATGGGGAAAATTGCCATACATAGTGGAAGAGCTAGGAACAGCAGCTGGAATGCTTCTCATAGGTTTCATGACATATAAATTAGCATTTGGTGAACGGCTGAATGAGTGCGGTAGTGATAAAAGACGCAGGAAAGATACAACAACTGTCAGAAAAAATTATCAGGAAAACAATTCATATGAAGATAGCTATGATTATACAGACAGGTATGATCATACGCCTAAATCAAAGCCTGGATTAAGGAATGGATCAGATGAATACTGGGCGTACCGTGATTCAGCAGAGAAAATATATTGGGCCTTTTGTGAAGCGCGAACAGTAGATCAGCGCAGATATTATAAAGAACGAGGGGAAGAATTGAAGACTCGATTATTCATAGAATATGGATACAATGATGAATCAGTGAAGAGCATATGTGAACGTTTTCTGGATTTGCGGGTATGACAAACCGGAAATAGAAATGGAAGTAAAAGAATTCAGAGGTAAACAAGAGGCAGGATATGAAAAAGAGGAACAAAGAAATGCATAAAAAACCTGAGTTAATTGTTATGCTGACTTACAATGATGTTACTGTAAGCAATGCATATGAAGTATTTGAACAATGCAAGAATACAAAAGCTGTATACTGGGGATTTAAAGAAGAAGGTCTGCCATTGGAGCAAATGAAGAAACTGTATTCTTATATGAAATCCTGTGGAAAGACAACTGTTCTGGAGGTTGTGGCTTACACAGAAGCGGAATGCCTGAAGGGTGCTGAAATGGCTGTGGAATGTAACTGTGATATTTTAATGGGAACAGTTTTCTCTGATTCGGTAAATGATTTCTGTAAAGAAAATCATCTGAAATATATGCCCTTTGTAGGAAAGATTACACAAAGACCTTCTGTTCTTGATGGCGGGATTGCACAGATGGTCGCAGAAGGAAAAGAATATCTGAAAAAAGGTATCTATGGAATTGACCTTTTGGGGTATCGATATGTTGGAGATGCAGTACAACTAAACAGAAACATTACTTCAGAAATAGATGCCCCGGTCTGTATTGCAGGTAGTGTGAACAGTTATCAGAGATTGAAAGAGATAGCGGAGACAAATGCCCGTTTTTTTACAATTGGCAGTGCTTTTTTTGATCATGTTTTTGGAAATGATATTGCAGAACAGATTGATAAAGTAGTTACATACATGGAGAATTTAAATGCTTAGAAATTTTTATCCGAGTTGTCGCGTGAAGAATGTTTTTCAGATCGATTACGCAGAACTATATGAAAAAGGATATCGTGGAATTTTGTTTGATATAGATAATACACTGGTGCATCATGGAGATGATTCAACGGAAGCAATAGACAGTTTGTTTCAGAGAATCCATCAGACAGGATTAAAAACAGTCATGCTTTCCAATAACAGTGAAGACAGAATCAAACGCTTTATCAGAAATATTGATACACTTTATGTAGCAGATGCCGGAAAGCCGAATATTAGCGGATATCTGAAAGCGATGGAATTACTGCATTTACAAAAATCGGAATGTATATGTGTGGGAGATCAGATATTTACAGATATATATGGCGCAAATAAATGCGGAATAGACAGTGTACTGGTTGATTTTATCCGGCTGCCGGAAGAAAAGTGGTTTGGCAAAAGGAGAATACTGGAAAAAATAATATTAAAGTGCTGTGATATCCAAAGAGTCGGGAAAATAGGACCGAAAAATTTTTACTGACAGGAGACAAAAGAAAAAAATGCTGTGGAATAGAAATAAGTTGTTTTGCGATATTAATCCAACGTGCTATAAGATTTCTTTACAGAAAGAAATTTCAAAACGTCATGTGCAAAATATGTTGAGTAGAGAAAAATTTGCGGGAAAAATCAGTAATGAGAAACTTCCAAATCTTGTATCGGAATATCATTCGCATCTGATAAAAAGAGGAAAGGGAATTGATCCGGTTTTACAGGAAAATAAAGCAGTTAACATTGCACTTGCAAATAGAACGATAAACGGGATTATGATTTATCCAGGGGAAACTTTTTCTTTTTGGAAACAGGTTGGAAAAACTACAAAGAGAAAAGGATATAGAGATGGGCGTGTGATCATAAAAAATAAGCTTATACCGGGAACAGGAGGCGGGTTGTGTAATCTGGGAAACACTATACACAGACTGATATTGCACAGTCCTTTGACAGTAACGGAATTTCACAGCCATTCAGATGCCCTGGCACCGGATGAGGGGAAAAGAGTTCCGTTCAGTTCCGGGACTTCAGTTTTTTATAACAATGGAGATTACAGATTTAAGAATAATACAGATCAGGCTTTTCAGCTTCTTATATGGCGCGAAAATGAGCAGCTATGTGCAGAACTACGAAGTGAAAATCCGATAGAATATGCATATCGTCTTGTGGAAGAAGGACACCATTTTCAGAAAGAAGGAGAAAAATATTACAGAGTTTCAAAGATATATAAAGAAACGTTAGATAAAGAAACTCAAAAACCTGTTCGCAGGGAATTGGTTCTGGATAATCATTCGGAGGTTATGTATGACTATGATTTGATTCCGGAAGAGGAAAGGCGAAACATATAAAAATCTGTCGAAAACTTTTTCTTGTCGAATCTGCTTTCCGGGGTTATACTAAGCCCATAGAGTTCTTCTGCTTCAGAAAGGACGGAAGAATGGCAACCAGAAAATTTAAAGATCTGACAATCAGGGATGCTTTTATGTTTGCGGCGGTGATGTCTGACCCTGAAATTTGTCGCAGAGTATTGGAACTGGCATTGGGGATTCCGATATCAGAGGTACACATCCAGACGGAGAAGACCATGGCATATCACTCAGAATATCACGGTGTTCGTCTGGATGTTTATGCGGCAGATGCAAACAGGACACGGTTTAATGTGGAAATGCAGGTTACCTTGCAGAAATTTCTTCCCAAAAGAAGTCGTTATTACCATGATCAGATTGATATGGATGCATTACTGACCGGAGATTCTTATGAGAATCTGCCTGATACGTATGTTATTTTTATCTGTGACTTTGATCCATTTGGAGATGGCCTGTACCGTTATTCGACAGGAACGTACTGCAGGGAAACAGGGAATCTTGTGAATGATGGAGTTGAGACTGTTTACCTTAATGCACATGGGAAGAACCGGAAAGATATTCAGGAAGAATTATTACAGTTTCTGGACTATGTAAAAAACACCGGGCGCACAGAAAGTATTTTAACAGAGGATCCGTTTGTCAGACATCTGCAGAATACGATTGATAACATCAAGTTGGATCGTGGGATGGAGGAACGGTATATGCTGTTAGAAGAAATGATGCGTAATGAAAAACTGGAAGGAAGACGAGAAATGATACGCCAATGTCTTCTTAGTTCGCTGGAATCCAGATTTTGTACTTCTGCTGAATTAAAGGAAAAAATCGTTTCTGAAACAGATCTTGCTAAACTTAATGCATGGTTTCAGCTTTCGCTGAAAGCTGCTTCTATAGAGGAATTTGAAAAGAATATGTGATTTTTCTGCCATTTTTGGGGAAATGGGCAGATGTCTATATTCCAAATCTTATACATATCTATAAATTCTATACCCATATCGGGTAAATTATCGAAACCTGTTATTATATAGGAAGAGACAGAAGAACTCTAATCTATGACTTCACTTGCCAAGTGTAATAAAGTGAAGAACAATTAGTGGGAAATTACTGGCTTATTTATCAGAGGCAAAAAATCACTTGACTTTTTTTCATACAATCCGTATAATAACCAACGGTAAATTTAAGAAAAAGATATTTGGTTTTATTGGAAACGGTACATCCTCCAAGGATGGTTATGAACAACACAAATTTCTGGTTTATGTTATTCACATACTATCTAAGGAGGATTTTTTATGCCAAAAAACAAGTTTCAGGAAGTTATTTTTACGATTATCATGGTGTTTGTAATGGTTTATGCCATGATCTGCTACAACATTGTGCTGAACACAGGGACAATGACAAATGAGACGTTTCTTTTAGCATTTCATGAATTAGTATTCATGGGACCGATTGCATTTATTCTTGATTTCTTTATCATCGGTGGTCTTGCAAAGAAGATTGCGTTTGGTATTGTGGACATGAGAAGAGACAATCCATTTCATCTGGTACTTGCGATCTCGGCAGTATCTGTAGCATTCATGTGTCCATGTATGAGCCTTGCAGCGACTCTGCTGATCAAACATGCAGCAGTAAGCCAGATCATTCCAACATGGCTGCAGACAACAGCAATGAACTTCCCGATGGCATTCTTCTGGCAGATCTTTTATGCAGGTCCGTTTGTAAGATTCGTTTTCGGAAAACTCTTCCCTGAGAAGGAAAGAACCGCAGCTTCCGCTGAATAAAATAACGAATTGGAGAATTTTATCCGGTTGAATATCAAATACCGCCTCAGAGAAACAGTAGCAAAAAACTGTCTCTGAAGGCGGTATTTTGCATGTTTCTTGACAAGGAATAATAAGGGGATTATACTCAACAAAGCTGATATTTGAACAGATATAGTGTTTGGAATATCTTGGAGAATTACAGGAGAACAAATTTTATGAACCCACAAAAGAATGAAGAGAATCGTACAGAGAAAAACAGGATGATAACAGGCACCATCGTAACGATTGCAGGGGGAATTCTCTGGGGTGTATCCGGTGTATGCGGCCAGTATATGTTTCAGAACAAAGGCGTAACCGCACCCTGGCTGGTATCTGTGCGTCTGGTAGCCGCCGGACTCCTGATGCTGTGTTATTATTTTCTTACAGACAGAGAACAGACTCTGGCAATATGGAAAAGCAAACGAGACAGACGTGACGTGCTCATTTACGGCTTGCTGGGAATGATGCCCTGCCAGTATGCGTACTTTCAGACTATCGAATGGTCTAATGCAGGTACAGCCACGGTTATTCAGTATCTTGGACCGGCATTGATCGTTATATGGGTATGTTTCCGTACGAAAAGAATGCCGACTGTTCAGGAAGTTATAGGAGTTATTCTTGCGGTAATAGGTGTGTTTCTTATCGCAACTCACGGAAATCCTACAACTCTTGCGCTTTCCGGACGTGCATTGCTTATGGGACTTGCTTCTGCGGTGGCAGTAGCTCTTTATACTCTGGAACCGGCCAGACTTCAGAAGAAATACGACACTCCGCTGATCCTGGCGTGGGGAATGACTATCGGAGGTATTGCCCTTACCCTTATTTCACGTCCGTGGACAGTAAAGGGAATCCAGGCAGATACAGAAATGTTCACAGCCCTTGCATTTGTAGTCATATTTGGAACTATGGCAGGCTTTTCACTGTATATGACAGGCGTAAAACTGATCGGTTCCGTGAAAGCCAGTCTGTATGCATGCGTAGAACCCGTATCTTCTATGATTCTTACAGTGCTCTGGATGAAAGTAAACTTTACGACACCGGATCTGATCGGAACTTTGTTTGTAATCGCTACGATCATTATCCTGGCGATTCCGACGAAGAAACAGTAATTGGCAGTTGATAATAAAAGGTGTTTTACAATTACACGATATACTATAAAGTATGCTATAATAAACTTTGTGTAATGGGGTATGAAGACTGTCAGTGCTGTAACAGAGACTGAACAGATAAACAGGAGGTATTTTCAAATGCGATTAGAAAAAGTGCAGGAAGCGTTGAAGACAAAAAATATAAAATATGAATATACAGAAGAGAACGGATGCGGAAGCCTTGACTTTATGTTCCGTGGTCTGAGATTTCATGTCTGGGAATATGAAGACCGTGTCTGGGGAGCTGAAACAAATGTATTTGAAGCAGGCAGAAGTCAGGACATTGAGGGAGATTACGAAGAAATCATTTCTAACGAAATTCTTTCATGGCCGGATATGATGCCGGGAATGCAATGATTTCATCTGTCTGAAAAAGGAGTGGGAAATACGAAAAAAAACGGTATCAGACAAATAGTGTTAACAGCAGGTGTTGCAGCCATCTGCATGTTTACAAATATCCATGCAGCAGAGGTCGCAGGTCCGCCAGGACCGGCATCTTTGACAGTGACACCGACGCCGGCAGCAACAGAAAAGTTAAAGCCAACGGAAACGCCGGAACCAACAGCAGCACCTGAAGCAGGTGAACAGAATACGGCAGAACAGGGAACACTAAGTAAGCCTGATCATCCTGACACTGTTTCTGCGGACAAACTTGTGTTTATTGGAGATTCCAGAACAGAAGGTCTCAGAGATGCAGTTAATGATGACAGTGTCTGGTCATGTCTTTCGTCTATGGGTTATGATTGGATGGTATCTACAGGCGTACCTCAGGTAGAAGATCAGATAGAGGACAACACTGCAGTTATTATCCTGATGGGAGTTAACGACCTCTATAATGTAAACAACTACATTAGCTACATTAACTCAAAAGCCTCGGAATGGTCCGGGCGTGGAGCACAGACCTACTTTGTCTCAGTAGGCCCTGTACAGAACGATCCGTATGCCAGCAACGCAGAAATTGAAAGCTTCAACTCTGCAATGCAGGCAAACCTTATTGGTGTCACCTACATAGATATCTATTCTCACCTGGTATCTGACGGCTTTTCAACTGTAGACGGAACCCATTATCCGGACAGTGTATCTGTAGACATTTATAACTATATTCTGGATCATCTGGAAGAACAGAGAAGCGGAATTTGGGGCTGATAATGGAATTGGTATTAAAAAGCCAGACTACATATTAATTGAGGAGTCACCTCAAAATTAATGTGTGTCTGGCTTTTTATTATGTTGACAGGATACTTATGATTTATTCGGTTTCTGTAACCGCGATCTCTTTCTGGAAGTCTTTTGTATAATGGATTTCATAGTCGGAAGTTACAAAAAATGCCTGAACATCATCCAGGGATTCTGCCAGTTTCATTCCTTCTTCAAGCCCAAGTGCAAAACAAGTCGTGCTCAAGGCATCACCATCAACAGACTGATCAGAAATAATCGTAACAGCGATCAGTCCGTTATCATAAGGATATCCCGTTTGGGGATTCAGCAAATGATGATATAAAGTTCCATCCTTTTCAAAACATCTCTCATAAACTCCGGAAGAAACCACAGATTTATCTTTAATATCCATGACAGCAATTGTCTCGCTTCGGTCTGCGAAGGGTTTCTGAATCCCAATTTTAAAAGAAGAATCATCCGGTTTTCCGTCGATACATAGAACATTGCCTCCAAGATTAATAATCGCGCTTTTTACATTCTGTGAGATTAAATAGTCTTTCAGGCGGTCTGCAATATATCCCTTTGCAATTGCGCCAAGCTCAATGGCAGTATCATCTTTTTTCAATGTAACTTCATTATTATCGCTTACAGAAACATTATGATAGTCGCATTTTTTCAATGCGTCCTGAATCAGGTCGTCTGCCGGGACCTGCGGATCTTCAGCAGTAAAATCCCACAGAGAAGTCAACGGCTCGATCGCAATATCAAAAGCCCCCTCAGACAATTCGGAATAATAAAGCCCTTTTCTGATTAATTCTGCCAGAGAATCCGACACCTGATAAGTATCAGAAGTTCCTGCGGCAGGTGTAAGTTCCCTGTGATTCAACTTATACAGTTCACTGTCACTGGCAGTCCGACTGAATATTTTTTCATATTTATCACACAGATTCATACATTCTGTAAGCAGTTCACGATTCTGAGAGTCGTAGATGGTAACCGTAACAGCAGTATTTAATTTGATCGCAGTAGCAGAAATAGGTTTCTGTGATTTTGTATCTGTATTTTCGACAGCATCTGTTTTGGGCGAGCATCCGGAGAAAACTGCTGAAGACATCACAAGAGAAAAAGCAAATAGAGAAAAAGTACAGTGTTTTATTATTTTTTTCATAGATCTATGATATAATGTCATAAGTGTAACCTCTTTATTATAAGAACAGGATGAGTGAAATTTTACTTGCGAATTCAAGTCAGGGTCAAAATACTTTTTGACCCTGACATCAATAATTTATCATTATAAGAACAAGCTTAAGTATATCAGAAAAGATAGAACTTGCACAGGTGGATCAAAAAGAAATTCAACAGGAGGAACAGGCAATGTCTGATGCAGTAAACTGCGAATATTGTGTAAATTACAGTTATGATGACGATTATGAATGCTATACATGTGAAGTAAACCTTGATGAAGACGAGATGGTGAAATTTATTACCGGGAATTTTCATCAGTGTCCATACTTTAAAATGGGGGATGAATATCGTATTGTGCGTAAGCAGATGTAGAAAATGTAAAATATCCCCTTTTATAAAGTAAGGCTATGCATTATAATAGGAGAACAGCAAAATTTCGAAAGCTTTAACTGAGTATGATTACATTAAGGCAGAGCGATTACATGGAACATAAGCTACAATACAGATGTTGCTGTTCATTCTGCGTGCAGCAACACGCTTCACGATGCAGAACATAAAATAATAAAAATACAATGAAAAGAGGAAAAGGATAATGGAGAATGTTTATATCATGGACCACCCGCTGATCCAGCACAAAATCTCTATGCTGAGAAACAAAAACACAGGAACGAATGAATTCCGTAAACTGGTAGAAGAAATCGGAATTCTTATGGGATACGAAGCTTTGAGAGATCTTCCTGTAGAAAATGTAGAAGTGGAAACACCTATTGAAACCTGTATGACACCAATGATTTCCGGTAAGAAACTGGCTGTTGTCCCGGTTCTGCGTGCAGGCCTTGGAATGGTAAACAGTATCCTTACGCTTGTACCATCTGCTAAAGTCGGCCATGTAGGGCTCTACCGTGATCCTGTAACACATGAACCACACGAGTACTACTGTAAACTTCCGGAATCCATCGATGAGCGTATCGCGGTTATCGTAGATCCAATGCTTGCAACTGGCGGTTCTGCAGAAGCAGCCATTGACTTCGTCAAAAAGCAGGGCGGAAAAAACATCAAATTCATGTGTATCATCGCAGCTCCTGAAGGCCTCAAACGCCTCCATGAAGCACACCCGGATGTACAGATCTACTGTGGACATCTCGATCGTGAATTAAACGACCACGCTTACATCTGCCCGGGCCTCGGCGACGCCGGCGACCGTATTTTTGGCACAATGTAAGAAAAGAGTAAGGAAATAAAATCAGCAGCTTTCCATTATCAGCGTAAACAGGATTCTCTTTTGCAGTGAATCTTGTAGGGAGTGTAGCAACTCTTAGGTTTGCGAAATCTGCGTTATGAAAAAAGAAGGCAACTGTCTGAGCCGCAGGCGAGTTTTGCCTTCTTTTTTCATGTTTTTAGCAGATTTCGTAAACCTTAGAGTTCCTGCTCCCGAAACTGAACCGCAAAAGAGAATCCTGCTTACGCGTCCCTTAATCAAAAAAATTAAAAAACCTCTTGACAATCCAATCTCCATATGCTATTCTATGCCAGAACGCTGCCGAAGACAGTAGGTGCCGTAAGGCATAAGTTGCAAACGCCTACCGAGGACTAAGTATTCTTTATGTTTATGGAAGATTACGCAAGCCTTACTGTCATGCAGTAAGGCTTTTTCTTTACTCATTTGCAGCGGTATACAAAATCTATAAGGAGGTGTACCATTTCATGGCAAAAGTAGAACTTAAACAACCGATCGTAGAAGAAATCATCAACAACGTGAAAGATGCAGAATCTGTAGTACTTGTTAACTACAGCGGTCTTACAGTTGAACAGGATACTGCTTTACGTAAGGAATTAAGAGAAGCTGGTGTTGTATACAAAGTATACAAAAACACAATGATGCATCGTGCATTCGAAGGTACTCAGTGCGAAGAACTTATCCAGCACTTACATGGAACAAACGCTCTGGCAATTTCTGCTACAGACGCAACTGCTCCTGCAAGAATCCTTGATAAATTCGCAAAGAAGAACCCGGCTTTAGAGTTAATCGCAGGTGTCGTTGAAGGAAACTACAACGATCAGGCAGGTATTCAGGCACTGGCTGGAATCCCGTCCAGAGAAGAACTTCTTGGCAAACTGCTTGGAAGCATCCAGTCTCCGATTACAAACTTCGCTCGTGTGCTTAATCAGATCGCTGAGAAAAACGGCTCTGAAGCAGCAGCTGAATAATTTTTATTAATTGCCCAAGGGCACAAAAAGAACGAATCTAAAATAATATTATATGGAGGGAAATTAAAATGGCAAAATTAACAACAGAAGAATTTATTGCAGCAATCAAAGAATTATCTGTATTAGAATTAAACGACTTAGTAAAAGCTTGTGAAGAAGAATTTGGTGTATCCGCAGCAGCAGGTGTTGTAGTAGCAGCAGCTGGAGCAGCTGGAGAAGCAGCTGAAGAAAAAGATGAGTTCGACGTAGAACTTGCAGAAGTTGGACCAAACAAAGTTAAAGTTATCAAAGTTGTTCGTGAAGTAACTGGCTTAGGTCTTAAAGAAGCTAAAGAAATGGTTGATGGAGCTCCTAAGGTTGTTAAAGAAGGCGCTTCCAAAGCAGAAGCTGAAGACATCAAGACAAAACTTGAAGCTGAAGGCGCTAAGGTTAACCTTAAATAATTATCTTTCTATTATATATAGAAGATTTATAAGCAGGAATGCCATTGGTGTTCCTGCTTTTTTTCAGAAATTCGGAAGTGCCGATATAATAATTAAAGAAAAATATTGTGTCTGCACAGGCTGAATATTTTGAACAGATAATAATAAAAAAATAATTTAAAAAATATTGAAAAAGTGATTGACAGGCGCAAATTGCTGTGCTATAGTGAAGAATGCTATATTATGGCAAGATGTGCCTTTATGTCTTTTGACAAAAAGGGTCAAGTTATAATAAATTTAAAGAAAAAACAGGGGTGAAACGTCAATGGAAAAAAACAGAATTCGTTCTGTAAAAACTGGAAAAAGCATGCGTATGAGCTACCAGAGACAAGAAGAAGTCCTGGAAATGCCAAACCTGATCGAAGTCCAGAGAGATTCTTATAAATGGTTTCTTGATGAAGGACTGAAGGAAGTCTTTGATGATATTTCTCCGATCGCGGACTACGGCGGAAAGCTCAGCCTGGAATTCATCGACTTTACATTTGACGAGAAAGATGCGAAATACAATATCGAACAGTGTAAAGAACGTGACGCAACTTACGCCGCACCTTTGAAGGTTCGAGTGAGACTGATTAACAAAGAAACAGAGGAAATCAACGAACACGAGATTTTCATGGGAGATTTACCGATCATGACCGTTACAGGTACCTTTGTCATCAATGGTGCAGAGCGTGTAATTGTCAGCCAGTTAGTACGTTCCCCTGGAATCTATTACGCAATTGCGCATGATAAACTTGGTAAGAGACTGTTCTCCAGTACTGTAATCCCGAATAGAGGTGCATGGCTGGAATATGAAACAGACTCTAATGATGTGTTCTATGTACGTGTTGACAGAACAAGAAAGGTTCCGATCACTGTTCTGATCCGTGCACTTGGTGTAGGAAGCAACGCTGAGATCATTGATCTCTTCGGCGAAGAGCCAAAGATCCTTGCAAGTTTTACAAAGGATACATCGACTAACTATCAGGAAGGTCTTCTTGAATTATACAAGAAAATCCGCCCGGGTGAGCCGCTTGCAGTTGAGAGTGCAGAGAGCCTTATCAACGCAATGTTCTTTGATCCGAGAAGATATGACCTTGCAAAGGTTGGTCGTTATAAATTTAATAAGAAACTCCATTTCAACAAGAGAATTGTTGGTCACAAACTGGCTGAGGATGTTGTTGATGCTTCTACAGGTGAAATCCTGGCAGAAGAAGGAGCTGTTGTAACAAAAGAAATGGCAAATACCATCCAGAACAGCGCCGTTCCATATGTATGGATCCTTGGTGAGGAAGACCGCAGAATTAAGGTCCTTTCCAACTTAATGGTTGATATCCGCCATTATCTTCCGGAAATTGAAGATCCGAAGAGCATCGGTGTTACAGAATTAGTATACTACCCTGTTCTCGAAAACATTCTGGAAGAAAATGACACATTAGAAGACAGAATCGCAGCAATCCACAGAGATATTCACGATCTGATTCCGAAGCATATCACAAAAGAAGATATCTTTGCTTCTATTAACTACAATATGCATCTGGAATATGGCCTTGGTAATGCCGATGATATCGACCACCTGGGCAACCGTCGTATCCGTGCGGTAGGCGAACTGCTTCAGAACCAGTACAGAATCGGTCTTTCCAGACTGGAACGTGTGGTTCGTGAGAGAATGACAACACAGGATACGGACAATATTTCTCCGCAGTCCTTGATCAATATCAAACCTGTAACTGCAGCAGTGAAAGAGTTCTTCGGTTCTTCTCAGCTGTCACAGTTCATGGATCAGAACAACCCGCTTGGTGAGCTGACCCACAAGAGACGTCTTTCAGCCCTGGGACCTGGTGGTCTGTCACGAGACAGAGCCGGATTCGAGGTTCGAGATGTCCATTACTCACATTACGGAAGAATGTGCCCTGTTGAGACCCCTGAAGGTCCTAACATCGGTCTGATCAACTCTCTTGCATCCTATGCGAGAATCAATCAGTATGGATTTATCGAGGCACCTTACCGTAAGATTGACAAAACAGATCCTAAGAATCCTCGTGTAACAGATGAGGTTGTATATATGACCGCTGATGAAGAGGATAATTACCATGTAGCACAGGCCAATGAGCCTCTGGACGAAGAAGGACACTTCATTCATAAGAATGTATCCGGTCGTTTCCGTGAAGAGACTCAGGAGTATGAGCGTCATATGTTTGATTACATGGACGTATCTCCTCGTATGGTATTCTCTGTTGCTACAGCTCTGATTCCGTTCCTGCAGAACGACGATGCTAACCGTGCGCTGATGGGATCCAACATGCAGCGTCAGGCTGTACCGCTTCTGACAACGGAAGCTCCTGTAGTTGGTACAGGTATGGAAGTTAAGACAGCAGTCGATTCCGGTGTTTGCGTAGTAGCTAAGAAAGCCGGTACTGTACTTCGTTCCACATCTACAGATATCAGCATCAAGAACGACGATGGTACAAAAGATGATTACCATCTGACTAAATATTTAAGAAGTAACCAGAGCAACTGCTACAACCAGAAGCCAATCGTATTCCAGGGTGAGCACGTAGAGGCTGGACAGGTTATCGCAGACGGCCCTTCAACAGCAAACGGAGAACTTGCCCTTGGTAAAAACCCGCTGATCGGATTCATGACCTGGGAAGGTTACAACTACGAGGATGCTGTACTTCTTAGCGAGAGACTTGTTATGGACGATGTTTATACATCTGTTCATATTGAAGAATATGAGGCAGAAGCCCGTGATACTAAACTTGGACCGGAAGAGATCACACGTGACGTTCCTGGTGTCGGTGACGATGCACTGAAGGATCTGGATGAGCGTGGTATCATCCGTATCGGTGCAGAAGTACGTGCCGGTGATATCCTTGTTGGTAAAGTTACTCCTAAGGGAGAGACAGAGCTTACTGCAGAAGAGAGACTTCTTCGTGCGATTTTCGGTGAGAAAGCACGTGAAGTTCGTGATACATCTCTGAAAGTACCGCACGGTGAATACGGTATTGTTGTAGATGCCAAGGTATTTACAAGAGAGAACGGCGATGAGATGTCCCCTGGTGTAAACCAGTCTGTACGTATCTACATCGCACAGAAGAGAAAGATTTCCGTTGGTGATAAGATGGCCGGACGTCACGGTAACAAGGGTGTTGTTTCCCGTGTACTTCCTGTTGAAGATATGCCATTCCTTCCGAACGGACGTCCTCTTGATATCGTGCTGAACCCTCTGGGTGTGCCTTCCCGAATGAATATCGGACAGGTCCTGGAGATTCACTTAAGCCTTGCTGCGAAAGCACTTGGATTTAACGTTGCAACTCCTATTTTCCAGGGTGCAAACGAGCATGATATCCAGGATACACTGGAACTTGCAAACGACTATGTAAACACAGAAGACTTTGAAGAGTTCCGTGAGAAATACAAAGACATTTTAGCACCGGATGTAATGCAGTATCTGGATGAGAACAAAGCCCACAGAGCACTGTGGAAAGGCGTTCCGATTTCCAGAGACGGTAAAGTGCGCCTTCGTGACGGACGTACAGGTGAATACTTCGACAGCCCTGTAACAATCGGTCACATGCACTATCTGAAACTGCATCACCTGGTTGATGATAAGATCCATGCACGTTCTACAGGTCCTTACTCTCTGGTAACACAGCAGCCTCTGGGTGGTAAAGCTCAGTTCGGTGGACAGCGTTTCGGTGAGATGGAGGTTTGGGCACTGGAAGCATACGGTGCATCTTACACACTGCAGGAAATCCTGACAGTTAAATCCGATGATGTTGTTGGTCGTGTTAAGACATACGAAGCAATCATTAAGGGTGACAATATTCCTGAGCCGGGTATTCCGGAATCCTTCAAGGTTCTCTTAAAAGAACTCCAGTCTCTTGGTCTGGATGTGAAGGTACTCAAGGATGATAATACAGAAGTACATCTTCTTGAATCCGTAGACTATGGTGACACAGATCTTCGTTCTGTCATCGAGGGAGATTCCAGAAGACATCATGACAGAGAAGAAGACTACGGCAAACATGGCTATACAAAGCAGGAGTTTGACGGAGAAGAACTCGTTGATATTGACGAGGACGAAGATGAGGATGACTTCATTGAGCTGGATGAGGCTCTTGAAGACAATGACGAAGAGTAAGAAAGGGGAAAGAATACATGGCAGAAACAACTAACGCCAATGAAACATATCAGCCAATGACTTTCGATGCCATCAAAATCGGACTGGCGTCCCCTGAGAAAATCAGAGAGTGGTCAAGAGGCGAGGTTTTAAAACCTGAGACCATCAACTACCGTACCTTAAAACCGGAGAAAGACGGACTTTTCTGTGAAAAGATCTTTGGACCGAGCAAGGATTGGGAGTGCCACTGTGGAAAGTACAAAAAGATTCGCTATAAAGGCGTTGTCTGCGACAGATGTGGTGTAGAAGTTACAAAATCCTCTGTACGTAGAGAGCGTATGGGACATATCGAGCTGGCTGCTCCGGTATCCCACATCTGGTATTTCAAAGGAATTCCGTCCCGTATGGGTCTGATCCTTGACATTTCTCCGAGAACTCTGGAGAAAGTTCTTTACTTTGCAAACTATATTGTACTGGATCCGGCTAATTCCGGACTCCAGTACAAACAGGTACTTACAGAGAGAGAATATCAGGATGCCCGTGAGGCTTATGGATATGATTTCCGTGTAGGTATGGGTGCAGAATCTATCAAAGAGCTTCTTGAGGCAATTGATCTTGAGAAAGATTCTGTAGAACTGAAGAAAGAATTAAAAGATGCTACAGGCCAGAAACGTGCGAGAATCATCAAACGTCTCGAAGTTGTAGAATCTTTCCGTGAGTCAGGAAACCGTCCTGAGTGGATGATCATGACAGTTATCCCTGTAATCCCGCCGGATCTGCGTCCTATGGTTCAGCTGGATGGTGGACGTTTCGCTACATCTGACTTAAATGACCTTTACAGAAGAATCATCAACCGTAACAACCGTCTGAAGAGACTTCTGGAATTAGGCGCACCGGATATCATCGTTCGTAACGAGAAACGTATGCTTCAGGAAGCGGTTGATGCCCTGATCGATAACGGCCGCCGTGGACGTCCTGTAACAGGTCCTGGAAACAGAGCCCTGAAATCTCTTTCTGATATGCTGAAAGGTAAATCCGGACGTTTCCGTCAGAACCTTCTTGGTAAACGAGTTGACTATTCCGGACGTTCCGTTATCGTCGTAGGACCGGAACTTAAGATTTACCAGTGTGGTCTTCCGAAAGAGATGGCGATCGAGCTGTTCAAACCTTTCGTTATGAAAGAGCTTGTTGCCAACGGAACTTCACACAACATTAAGAACGCTAAGAAAATGGTTGAGAAGCTGGAGCCGGCTGTATGGGATGTTCTCGAAGATGTTATTAAGGAACACCCGGTTATGCTGAACCGTGCACCTACACTGCACCGTCTTGGTATCCAGGCATTCGAACCAATCCTTGTAGAAGGTAAAGCGATCAAACTGCATCCGCTTGTTTGTACCGCGTTCAACGCTGACTTCGATGGTGACCAGATGGCCGTGCATCTTCCGCTTTCACAGGAAGCTCAGGCAGAGTGCCGTTTCCTTCTGTTATCACCGAACAACCTGCTGAAACCTTCTGATGGTGGTCCTGTAGCCGTTCCTTCACAGGATATGGTACTTGGTATTTACTACCTGACTCAGGAGAGACCTGGAAATAAGGGTGAAGGCAAGTATTTCAAGAGTGTAAACGAAGCAATCCTTGCTTATGAAAATAAAGTAATCACACTGCAGTCCAGAATTCATGTTCGCTGCAGCAAGACAATGCCGGATGGATCCGTTCTGACCGGTACAGTAGAATCTACACTTGGACGTTTCCTGTTCAACGAAATCCTTCCTCAGGATCTTGGTTTCGTAGACAGAAGCATTCCTGGAAATGAACTTCTTCTTGAGGTAGACTTCCTGGTAGCTAAGAAGCAGCTGAAACAGATTCTTGAAAAAGTTATTAATACTCACGGTGCTACAAAGACCGCAGAGGTTCTGGATGATATTAAAGCTACAGGTTATAAATATTCCACACGTGCAGCCATGACTGTTGCCATTGCCGATATGACTGTTCCGCCTCAGAAGCCGGAAATGATCAAACAGGCTCAGGATACAGTAGACCTTATCACAAAGAACTACAAACGAGGTCTTATCACTGAAGAAGAGCGTTACAAAGAAGTTGTTGATACATGGAAGAAGACTGACGATGAGCTGACACATGCTCTGCTGTCCGGACTTGATAAATACAACAACATCTTCATGATGGCTGACTCCGGTGCCCGTGGTTCCGATAAACAGATCAAACAGCTTGCAGGTATGCGAGGACTGATGGCTGATACAACCGGCCATACAATCGAGCTGCCTATCAAGTCAAACTTCCGTGAAGGTCTTGACGTACTGGAATACTTCATGTCTGCACATGGAGCTCGAAAAGGTATGTCCGATACCGCTCTTCGTACAGCCGATTCAGGATACCTGACAAGACGTATGGTTGATGTTTCTCAGGATCTGATCGTACGTGAGACAGACTGCTGTGAGAACAGAGACGAAATCTCAGGTATGTATGTAGAAGGCTTTGTAGACGGTAAAGAAGAGATCGAAGGACTTCAGGAACGTATCACAGGTCGTTTTGCCTGCGAGACAATTAAGAATAAAGATGGCGAGGTTATCGTTAAAGCTAACCATATGATCACACCGAAACGTGCTGCCCGTATCATGAAAGAGGGCGTGGACAATCAGACCGGCGGATCTATCGAGAGAGTTAAGATCCGTACAATTCTTACATGTAAATGTAAAGTCGGTATCTGTGCGAAGTGTTACGGTGCGAACCTTGCAACAGGTGAGGCTGTTCAGGTTGGTGAATCTGTCGGTATCATTGCTGCTCAGTCTATCGGTGAGCCAGGTACACAGCTTACCATGCGTACCTTCCATAGTGGTGGTGTTGCCGGTGGAGATATCACACAGGGTCTTCCTCGTGTCGAGGAGCTTTTTGAGGCAAGAAAGCCGAAAGGTCTTGCCATCATCACAGAGATTCCTGGTGTTGCAACAATCAATGATACTAAGAAGAAACGTGAAGTTATCGTTACTGATTCGGAAACAGGTGATTCCAAGACTTACCTTATTCCATACGGATCCCGTATCAAGATCGCTGACGGTCAGGTCCTTGAAGCAGGTGATGAGCTTACAGAAGGTAGCGTAAATCCGCATGATATCCTGAGAATCAAGGGTGTACGTGCAGTTCAGGATTACATGATCCGTGAAGTACAGCGTGTATATCGTCTCCAGGGTGTTGAGATCAGCGATAAGCATATCGAGGTTATCGTTCGTCAGATGCTGAAGAAGATCCGTATCGAAGATAACGGAGATACAGAATTCCTTCCAGGAACACTGGTTGACTTCCTTGAATATGAGGATGTTAACGAGCAGATGGAAAAAGAAGGCAAACAGCCTGCAGAAGGTAAACAGGTTATGCTTGGTATCACCAAGGCATCTCTTGCTACAAACTCCTTCCTGTCAGCCGCTTCCTTCCAGGAAACAACTAAAGTTCTGACTGAAGCTGCTATTAAGGGTAAAGTTGATCCGCTGATCGGTCTGAAAGAGAACGTAATCATTGGTAAGCTGATCCCGGCTGGTACTGGTATGAAACGCTACAGAGATGTAAGACTCGACAGCACAATGCCTGAACCACAGGTTCCTGTTGAAGAAACAGCAGAAGAACTTCAGGATGAAGAGATTAAAGACGATGAGATGATCACAATGGATGAAGAACTTCCGGAGGATGAAGAATTCGACGTTGAAGAATCTGATGCAGAAGAAGCTGAAGATACAGAAGACAACGAATAATTTAAAACTTTCGGCACAGAATTTTTATCCGGGCTGACATATAAATGAATTTATAAGAGAACTATCTATACTGGTATTGGAAAGTGCCGGAAGGTAGTTCTCTTTTAATTTGGGATAAAGAATGAGTTCTGATTTCTTTGAATAAGGGGCTGATCGACTTTTCGTTTATGTATAGATAACAAAGCAGATTGTGAATAATTATCTATAGTAATGCCAGAACTGAGAGTATTTTCTTCTGGAAAAATATTTCTTAGTATCCAAAAAGAGAGAAATACAAAGAATGCAGCTTTTGTGTTATAATGCCAGTATAATTTGGAGATAAAATGAAATGAAAAGCTTTTTTATTTCGTTTAAACATAGAGCGGCAGCTGATAAATGTATGTTGGATATATTTGGCAGCTGCACTAATTGCATTGAAGTGCTACAGATCACGAAACAAAAGGAGGTGCAGCATGGACAGGGAACTGCCGGTTTCGGCATGGCCGGAATGGAAGATAATAGAGAAAATTGGCGAAGGTTCTTTTGGCAAGGTATATAAGGCCCAGAGAACAGAACGTGGAAAGTCCTTTTATTCTGCCATTAAGATAATTAATATACCTGGAAGTCAGAGTGAGCTGAACAGTGTACGCTCCGAGACAGGGGATGATCAGTCTGTCAGACAATATTTTCAGAATTTGGTGGAAGAATGTATTCAGGAGATTAGTACCATGGAGTATTTCCGTGGAAACTCCTATATTGTTTCCGTTGAAGATTTCAAAGTAATGGAGTATCTGGATGCTATTGGCTGGGAGATTTCCATACGAATGGAGTATCTTACCAGTTTTATAGAGTACTGCGCGGAGAAACAGCTGACAGAGAATGAAGTGATAAAACTTGGAATGGACCTGAGCAGGGCTTTGGATTACTGTCGTAAACTTAAAATCATTCACAGAGATATCAAGCCTGAGAATATATTTGTATCCAGATTTGGTGATTTCAAGCTGGGCGATTTCGGAATTGCACGTGAATTGGAAAGGACCATGAGCGGATTCTCCAAGAAGGGAACCTATTCTTATATGGCGCCCGAAATGTATAAGGGCGAGAAATATGACAGTAGAGTAGATATTTATTCTCTGGGGCTTGTATTGTATAAACTGATGAATCATAACAGACTTCCATTTATGAGTCTGGAAAAGCAGTTTATCACATACAGGGATAAAGAGAATGCTTTAAATAAGAGAATTGCGGGAGAGAAAATGAATGCGCCTGCAGATGCAGGCGCAATTTTTGCTCAGATTATTCTGAAAGCTTGCGCATATGACCCTTCGGAAAGATACCAGACTCCGGAGGAATTTTATCGTGCACTGGATGACCTGAAGAATGGCAGAAGTGCAGTGCAGAATAAAGTGGTTCAAAAGCAGACAGGGGATAAAACCGTTCAGAACGCAGCAGCTCAGAAGATACCTTCGCAGAAACAGCCGCAGGGAAGAACTGTTCAGAAGACACCGGTACAAAAACAGCTATCAAACAAAACTGCAGCAACGCCGACACAGAAGCAGCTATCAGGCGGAGCATCTGCGAATGTACCATCACAGAAACAGCCATCAGATCGTACAGCTCAGAATATTCCGAATCAGGGACGTGCGGAAACTATGCAGCCACAGCCATCTTCAGAAACGATTGCCATGAGATCTGCCCGCGCTGTAGAAGCCAGAAAGCGCAGACGCAGAAAGAAACAGCTTCTTCGCAGAGCATTAGTTGCGATTGCTGCCGGAGCAGCTATACTTCTGACAGCAGGAGTTTACTATAGAATAAGTATGCGTAATTCACAGGGAGGACTTGAGGATAATCCGATGGCAATCCTTGAGGATAAGAAGTACAGTTCCACGAAATCAGATTCCAAAGATTTTGCTGCAGCTTTGGATGCGATCAAGGAACAGGCGACAACCATCACAGATAATCTGGATTCTTATGACTGGGTAGGTACAGAAGGAACTGTTCTGAGGTATCTGAAGAGAGTCAAGACCACTCAGGAGGCAGATGGAAATCTGGATATCGAGAGTGAATGCATGAAAGCCCTGGTTTATCCGGCAGAGTCCGGAGATGGAAAATACGAAGAATATTTTTACTGGGGAGAGAAGCTTTTCTTTGCGTACATCTGGTATGATGAAACTTCTGAATATTATTATTATAATGATGATGGTGAATTGATTCGATGGATTGATTCCAATGGAAAATGCCATGATAACGAAACAGATAATGAAGAGTTTGTAAAGCGTGGCGAGAAATATTGGGATAATTCACTGAAAGCATTGAAGGGAGAGGGAACAAAGACGGATAATGGCGTATCAGATTGAATGTGCATATACCTGTCATATAGGAAATGTCCGGGCAAATAACGAAGATAATTTCTGGTGCTTTGGAGAATCCCTTCCGATGAATAATGAAGGAACAAATGGAATTTGCTCGAAGACTGTTGTTGGAAGCAGAGTGCCGGTGATGGCGGTATTTGATGGCATGGGTGGAGAGAGCTGCGGAGAAGTGGCTGCTTTTCTTGCTTCCGAGGAATTTGGCAGGTTTTATAATACGAATAAAAGAATGCTCAGGGACATGCCGGAGGATTTTATAGACGATGCTTGCAAGCGGATGAATCAGGCTGTGTGCAGATATGGGGCAGACAATCATATCCAGAGTATGGGAAGTACAATGGCCATGATTTTGTTTACGCCGGAATCCATGTTTGCGTGTAATCTTGGAGACAGCCGGATTTATTTACTGGACAGCGGCAGGATACGTCAGATCTCCACAGACCATGTTCTTGATAGAAGAATGATTGGAAAAGCACCGTTAACGCAGTATCTGGGTTTGCCGGAGAATCTGCAGATGCTGGAACCGTCCGTGGCAGAGATAGAACATAAAGAAGGGTATAAATATCTTCTGTGTTCGGATGGAGTAACAGATATGCTTTCAGACAGAGAAATCGAAGAAATCCTGTCCCGGGATGCCGGACTTTCAGAAATTGTGAACTCACTTCTGGAGAAAGCACTTCAGAAAGGCGGGAGAGATAATGTGACTATCGTACTTTGTGAGGTGCAGAAAATGGATGCCGGTAAAAGGCTGAGAACATGGATGAAAAGTCTGAAAGACAAAAACGAGAGGTGAAGCAGCATGAAGAACCGTATGCAGGATCTGGATTTCGAACAGACAGTAGCATTTGATAAAGTACAGGACTATGAATTTACCAGAAGAGCGGCGCAGAGATTTCGCCAGGTGGTAAGTCTTGACAGCTTTGAAGATGAAGATGCTGATGTTATTTTTCATTATCTTTATAAAGAGATGGAACTGGTATCTTTTGGCGATCATCTGAAGCGATACATATATGAAAGAGCAGAGTTGGAAGAGCCTTTCTCGGAGGTTCCACAGGAAGTATATAAAGAAATCATTCAGGATTCTTTTAAGGAGACTTATACTCCGAAATCTATGAATCCAACATCCACCAAGCTGTCTGCACTGATCAATAACTGGCTGAACCAGGCATCAGTGAAAAGAGAAACTGTATTTCTGCTGGGATTTGGTCTGAAGATGACGGCAGAAGATGTCTCTGACTTTTTAACCAGGGTGCTGAAGGAACAGGATTTTGATTTTCATAATCCTGATGAAGTCATCTACTGGTATTGCTACAGTACACAGCAGGGATATCACAAGGCAGAGGAACTGAAGAAGGAATATGAGACGCTTGCACCTGTTGAGACTGACAGCACACAGGTTTTATATGGAAATGATCTTTGTCTGGATACAGAGGAGAAATTGAAAGAATATCTGGCAAAGTTGAAGGCCAGACGTGTTGACCCAATGTCTGAGAAAAGTCAGGCTTTTCAGGAGTTCACGAAACTGCTTTATCATGCTAAACAGATCATCGCAGGTCTGTATCAGCATGATGAAGAGGAAAAAGGTGGGGGTAAAGTGTGGACAGCGGAGCGTATCACGCCGTCCGATGTGGAAAAAGTGATCTGCAGTGGAATCCCTATCAACAAAATGGGAAATCTGAAAAAAATGTCCGCATCGATCCTTGCCAAACATTTCAGCCAGAAGCGTTTCAGCAGACAGCGTATCACCAACATTCTGAATCATAAACTTCCGGTAGAGCGTTTTGACCTGATCACACTGGAGTTCTTTATTGTATCTCAGGAAATGGAAGATGACGATCCGTTTAACAGATATAAACATTTTCTGGATGAGATTCAGGATATTCTGCTAAGATGTGGAATGGGAGAAATTTACATAGTAAATCCGTACGAGTGCTTTCTTCTTATGTGTCTCCTTACAGACTGTCCGTTGGCAGTGTTCTCGGAGATATGGGAGAAATCCTACGAAGAGGGAGAAGCAGACGAAATATGATGGTATAAACAGAAGAAGTCTTTTGCTTTAAGCAGAATAAATCAGTTCGGTTTTCGGATATATATGATTCTGTTCTGCATAAGCAGAGGGCTTCTTTTTTATCTTATGATTCTGCTAAATGTACTGTGGTTTGTGTATAATGTATAAAAATAGGAATATGATATTGTTAAAAATATCAGAAAAGTGAAAAACAGCATAATTGACTCTTGACTATGAATCGTTTCAACTATATAATAAAACCATCAAATGAATCGTTTCATTTTTGAAAGAATCATTGATATCAATCTATTAATGCATTCATAGAAGTGTTTATCTGAATCTGGCAGATGAAAAATACTTTTGTGAATGCAAAAAATAAAGATAAAAATGAAACGTTTCAAAAACAAACTATATAACCATATATGAACATCAAAAGGATGAAAAAATTAATAAAATTAAAAATCAGGAGGACGAACAATGAAGAAAAAAGTATTAAGCGTAGTAATGGCAGCAGCTATGATGGCATCTGTATTCAGTGCAACAGCTATTACAGCATCTGCAGCAGATGCAGAAGAGCTTACAATCTGGGTTCATGAAACAGATTCAGAAGAAGGTAAACTTTACAAACAGTTAGTAGATGAATTTAATGAAAAATATGACGGTACATATCATGCAACTCTTACACAGATCGCAAGAAGCGGTGATGCAGGCGGATATGATGATAAAGTAAATGCAGCGATTTCAAACGGAGGACTTCCGGATGTATTTACAGTAGATGGAGTAAGTGTTGCGCAGTATGCAGACGCAAATGCAATCGTTCCGATTGAGGATTATTTTAAAGAAGATGAACTTTCAGATTTCAACCCGTCTATTATTCAGCAGGGAACATATGATGGAAAATTATATACATTAGGCGCTATGGATTCTTCCGTAGGTATTTTCTATAACAAAGATATGTTTGAAAAAGCAGGAATTGAGCCAGCTACAGCTGAGAATCCATGGACACTTGCAGAGCTTGAAGATGCAGCTAAAAAACTTACAACAGATGATTGCTATGGAATCACAATGTCTCTGGATGCAAAAGATGAAACAGTAATCTATTTCTTCCTGCCGCTGATCTATTCTCAGGGAAGCAGTGTATTAGATGAAGATGGTGAAACAGCTGACGGATTCTTAAATGGAGATGCTACAAAGAATGTATTCAACTGGATCAAAGAGATGGTTGATAATGGATATGTAAGTGCTACACCGGCTGAAAACAGTTTCGAACTTGGTCAGGCTGCAATGGCTTTGACAGGATCCTGGGAGCCAGGAAATCTTGCAAAATATGACATTAACTGGGGTCTGATGCCAATGGCAATCTATGATGATGATTCTACACCAGCTTCCGCATGTGGTTCCTGGACATTTGCAATGAGCAGCAACTGTTCTGATGAGCACAAAGAAGGCGCTGCAGAACTGATCCGTTTCATGACAAGCACAGATGCAAGTGCAAGAATGTATGAAGCAAATGCAATGCCTCCGGCAAGAACATCTGCTTTTGATAAGATCGATGCATTCAACGAAGAACCACTTAGTGTATTCAGCTACCAGTTACAGAACACTGCAAAGGCAAGACCTGTATCTGTAAACTATCCGATTCTCAGCAACCAGTTTGCAACAGCTTTACAGAATGTTCTTACAGGAATGGATGTGGATGAAGCACTGGATCAGGCAGTAGAACAGTATAATTTCCAGGCTGACATTTACTAAGAATATATTTAGCAGGCTGTTATTCTGTGGAACTATATGTCAAAATCCTGAGACATATGACTCAAAGTCTTATCACTGCTCAGTAAACCGCGGAGTAGTTGTTCAGTTATGAGTAAGCAGAGAAGATTCCGGGAATCTGTCTATTAACAGAGACCCCGGAATCTGAATTTTTGAATTTTAATTTATTATATGATTTCAAACATAAGGAAAGGGAGGGTTACTGGTGAAGGCACCCAGAAAAAAAATGACAAAAGAAAACTGGACAGGAATTGCATTTATTACACCTGCACTTGTGCTTCTGTTTATATTCCTGTTTATACCATTTTTTATGACGGTGGGATATAGTTTTACTAATTACAATATTTTGAAACCAGACAGAATGGAGTTTGTAGGAATCAAGAACTTTATCCGTCTGACTCAGGATACCGTATTTTTAAAGAGTATTGTAAATACATTTGTATTTGTAATTCTGGTAGTTCCGCTTCAGGTTTGCCTGGCACTGGGACTGGCGCTGATGATCAACCGCAAGATGAAAGGAATTTCCATATATAGACTGGCATTCTTTGCACCGACTGTATTATCTCTGGTTGTTGTTTCCATTTTGTGGACGTACATTTACAATCCGAATAATGGTTTGTTGAATTCCCTGCTCGGAAGTGTGGGAATCGGGCCATTTAAATTTTTGAATGATCCTAAGACTGCAATGCTGTGTATCGTTATTCTGTCAGCATGGCAGGGATGTGGTTTCCAGATGATGATCTTCCTTTCCGGTCTGCAGGACATTCCGCAGTATCTGTATGAGGCAGCAGCTGTGGACGGTGCGACAAAGTGGCATCAGTTCTGGCATATTACAATTCCGGGTTTGAAGAATATTACTGTATTTATCTCGCTTTCTATTGTAGTAAGTGCATTTCAGCTGATCATTCAGCCTATGATGATGACTGCCGGAGGACCGCAGAATTCTACAATGACTATTGTATATGAAATTTATCAGACAGGTTTCAAATATAACAAGATGGGTTATGGATCTGCAATGGCACTGGTATTTACAGTTATGGTACTGATCCTTACACTGATCCAGAACAAGATCACAAATAAGAGTAACGAAGATTAGGAGGGAATATAAATGTATAAGAAACCATCTCTGTCAAAGCAGATTCTTATCTATATCGGCATGACAGTGGCAGCATTAATTTTTATGTTTCCGCTGATCTGGATGATTGTTTCTTCTTTTAAAGATGATGCCATGATCTTCTCAGATATTACAAGTCTGAAAGCTTTCCTGCCGGCATTTAAAGAAGATATATTTTTTAACTATAAAGAGGTTCTGGCAAAACTACCTCTTATAAAAGCAATGTTAAATTCATTGTCATATATTGTGGTTATCATTGCATTGGGACTGATTGTAAATTCTATGGCAGGTTATGCATTTGCCAGACTGAAATTTCCTAAGAAAAATTTATTTTTTTCTCTCATCCTGGCAGTTATGATCATTCCCGGACAGACAGTTATGCTTCCGCAGTTCTCTATTATTTATAAACTCGGATTGTCTAATTCTTATCTTGCACTGATCCTTCCGGCAATCGCAAGTCCGATGTATATTTTCCTGTTCAGACAGAATTTTATGGGAATTCCGGAGAGTATTGAAGAAGCCGCAAAGCTGGATGGCGCGAGTGCAGTAAGAACATTTTTCCAGTTGATCGTTCCGCTGGCAAAACCGGTATATGCTACTGTTTCTATTCTTGTATTTATCGCATGCTGGAATGATTTTGTATGGCCGGTTATGGTAATCTCAGATAATTCCAAACAAACCATTCAGATGGCATTGAGCAGTCTTTTTAGCATTCAGCCAGTTAATTATGGAAATGTTATGGCAGGTCTGACACTGGTAACAATTCCGGTTTTGATTATTTTCCTCAGCCTCCAGAAATATTATGTAGCAGGAATTGCATCTACAGGCGCGAAAAATTAACTATGGCAATATTACCGACAGTATTTATGGAATTGTTATAAACAGTAATAAAAAGCCAACAGCGGCAGGACAGAAAGAATTGTATTCTGCCCTGCTGTTGTCATAATAAAATGATGTTAGGGTCAAAAGGTATTTTGCCCCTAACTTGATATCCACGAATTGCTCTGCAGCGGGGCTGCTCCCGCAATTCTCATAAAATAATAAGGTATGGAGATTCATGATATAAAACAGGAGGAGACAAAATGACATTAAAAATTGGAAAACCATATATCTGGCTTCCGGTGAGCAAGAATGCTCCAGAGACAAAACTTCATTTTTTTATAGAAGGAAAAAAAGTTCAGGAGATTGACATTCATCTTGGTAAAACTGATTGTGAATTTTACGGATGCTGGGATGCTTCTGCATTTGTGGGAAAAGAAATTCAGATAGAAGGCGCGGACAAAGAACTTCTGGAAGGGATTTTCTGCTATGAGAAACCTTATGAGAATGTTTATCCTTACCGCCCGAAACTTCATTTTGCACCTGTAACAGGATGGCATAATGATCCGAATGGAATGATCTACGCAGATGGATTTTATCATCTCTATTATCAGTGGAACCCATATGGAACCGGCTGGGGAAATATGCATTGGGGACATGTGAAGAGCAAAGATATGTACCACTGGGAACAGGAAGGCATGGCTATGGCGCCTGATGAAAAAGGAACTGTTTATTCTGGCTGTGCAATTCAGGATAAAGATAATCTGACTGGCTGTGGAAAAGATGCACTGTTATTTTACTATACAGCAGCAGGTGGCAGAAATCAGTGGTCTGAGGATGCCGGGAATCTTTTTACACAGAGACTTGCATTCTCTGTAGATGGAGGTAAAACTCTTCAGCGTTCTGATAAGTTCTGTCTGCCGCATATTGTAAATGAGAATCGTGATCCGAAGATCTTTTATCATAAAGAGAGTCAGGCATTTATTATGGTATTGTACCTGGATGGATATGATTTTGCTATTTATCGTTCTGAAGATTTGTTAAACTGGGAAGAAACTCAGAGAATCTCAGAGCCTGGAATGTGGGAGTGTCCGGATCTCTTTGAATTAGAGGTTAAGAATGTGCCGGGAGAGAAGAAATGGGTGTTCTGGTCAGCAGATGGTTATTATATGATTGGAAAATTTGACGGATACACATTTAAGGTAGAAAGTACCCGCAGATCTGCATACAGTTCTGCTCTTCCTTATGCAGCACAGAGCTTTAGCGGTGTGGATGGCAGAGTAGTCAGCATGGCATGGCTTCGCATGAAGAACGACAGAGGAAATTATAGAGGTCTGATGTCACTTCCAACAGAATTATCTTTGGAAAAAGAAGGAAATGAACACAAAATCTGTTTTGCACCTGCCAAAGAACTTGAGAATCTGGAAACAGAATGGTATGATAACCTTAAAGACACCATTTGTCCGGCTGGCGAAGCCTGCAGGATTGTTTTGAATCCGGAGGCCGGCACTAAGGGAGAATGGAGACTGACTATTGGAAAGTTAAGACTGACAGCGGACTTCTATAGTGGTATTCTCAGCATTGAAGATACAGAAGCACATGTATATTATATGAAGGAAAAAATCTCCGCAGAACAGGAAATCAGCTTTATTTTTGACCAGGAAGTTATTGAAGTCTTTGCAGAAAACGGAAAAGTATATGGTACAGCGGAAACTGAAGAGAACATTCTGGGTATGGACTGGGAACTTTTCAGAACAGAAGAGTTAAAGATTTCAGAAAAGATGTGCCGGTATAAGTAATATCTGCTCGTATGATTGCAGCTCTGTACAGGAATGGGCTGTAGCATTGCAAGGCAGCGGATCTGAATATCAGGAGATATACATGGTAACGATTAAAGATGTAGCACAGGATGCAGGAGTAGCTGTTGGAACTGTTTCCAAAGTATTGAATGGACAGCATGTAAGTGAGAAAAACAGAATAAAAGTAGAAGAATCGGTGAAGAAACTTGGTTATCAGATGAACTTCTATGCAAGAGGTTTGAAAACAAAAAATACCTATACAGTGGCAGCTCTTGTACCGGAGATCCTGAATCCTTTTTTTGCAGAATGGGTTTATTACATAGAACAGGAATTATATAAGAATGGATATAAACTGTTGTTATGCAACACTCAGGGAATGCCTGAGAAAGAAGAGTATTATTACCGCATGGCTGAGCAGAACAAAGTGGATGGAATCATTTGCGTTACTTATCAGGATGTGGAGCCATATGTATCGGAAAACATTCCGCTGATCTCGTTGGACAGACATTTCCATAAGAAAGTAAGCTGCATCAGTTCTGATAATTATCATGGAGGCCAGCTTGCAGCGCAGAAAATGATTTCTACAGGAAGTAAACATCTGCTGTATATGCGAAGTGGATCTGAGATTTCAGGAGAAACGTTAAAGAGAGGCAAGGGGTTTAGAGATTATTGTGATGCTCATGGAGTTTCCTGTGAACTCTTAAATCTTGGAGATGATTTTGATCTGGTCAGAGGAAAAACTTCTGTGGAAGAAGTTATGAGAAATTTTATTATATCTTCAAGAAAAACCGGAAAAATGAGATATGATGGTATTTATACAAGTACCGATTTACTTGCGCAGGCTTTGCTGGAACAGCTAAAATTTCTGGGAGTGGACGTTCCGAATGAAGTTCAGATTATAGGACATGATGGAATGCAATGGATGAACAGAGGAAAGTATCTGGTATCAACGATCGTACAGCCGGTTCCTGACATGGCACGAAAGAGCGTAGAACTTTTATTAAAGAAAATAAGGGGAGAAGAGATTGAAACATTAACGATTCTTCCTGTTACATTTGCAGAAGGAGGCACAACCCGTTGAGGGGATGTGCCTCTTTCTTTTTTGTATTTATTCATTATAATAACCATAAATAGCACGTGCATCTGTTGCAATAGTGTTTTGAGCTGCGCCGGTATCTGTAAGATCTTCTGACATGAAGCATACTACAAGATCGATTCCTTTGGCTGTATCATAGATGATTGCTGCGTCATTTTCTACTGTATCCAGTTCACCGGTCTTATTGGCAGTACCAACACCTTCCGGAAGCTGTGCCGGAATTTTGTTTTTGCGCTGTTGCATTTTTAACTGATAGTACATGGCGTCTGCATTTGGAAGAGTAGAAGCCGGAAGAGTTCCGTTAACAGTCTGATAAATCTGTTTCAAAAAGGTTCCACAATCTTTTGCAGATGTATAATTGTCACCGTTTTCCTTGCCTGCAAGGAGCAGACGATTCATCTGTGTGCTGGTAAAGCCATGCTCCTGGCAGAAATTATTTACTTTTGCCATACCAGTGGAATCATTACCGTCTCCAAGCCAGTTTACCAGAGTGTTGGCAGCATCGTTATCGCTGACTGTGATCATAGATGAAATATTACTGTCAATTTCATCACCGTTGTGAGACTGGGAAATGGAATCGTAATTTTCATATACGGCACCCATGATATAGAGTTTGATCAGGCTGGCTGCCTGCATTTGTGTATCATTGATCGTACCGTTGGAATCTTTCAGCAGATTGCAGACATATACGGACCAGGTTCCGTTGTCTGTTGGAAGTAATGACTGCACCTGGTTCAGAAGATTGTCCATGCTGGAATCTGTGTTATCTGTAAATGTAGTGTTTGAGGAAGGGGAAAGAGTTCCCTCCTGTTGATCAGATTCAGAAGATGATTCTGTCGTTTCAGATTGCGTGTTAGATGTTTCTCCGGTAGCTGCCTGAACAGAACTCTCCTGTTCTTTTAACTGATCTAACTGGTCTGCCTGATTGATTAAGGTATTTGCATCAGTAGAAATATCCTGTACTGTATCAGAAAGAGTTTTTACTTTCTGCTGTAATGTGACAAGACGATTTAAAGACAGGAAAGAAACTGCACCCAACGCAATAATTGCAGCGACCAGTACTCCGATCACTACATACAAAAACACGGGCCGGGTGTTTTCTTTATTGACTTTATCATTGCTATTTTCAAAATCGTTTTTGCTCATTTGGTTATTTCCTTTCATATAATTAGTTATAGAAGAAACATTACAAGTGTTTAAAATTTTGCAGTTAGGTAGTTGTTTTTTAACTATGATGCAAAGTAACTGTCGATACCATTTGCAATTCCCTGTACCATTGTTTTCTGGAATTCGACGTCATTCATTTTCAAATCATCATCCCGACTTGTCATAAAGCCCATTTCCAGGATTGTTACAGGAATGGTACTCCAGTTGATTCCTGTCATGGTGTCGGTGTATTGTATTCCAAGATTCTGAAAACCAGTTGCGGCACAGTAGGAATCAACAATGCATTGAGATAATCGATTGGACTGGTCGAACAGCTGAGGAATATAAGGGTTATTCTGGGATGGGGACATTGTCAGAGCTCCAGATGCAGTGTGAGAGTCGTCACCATTTGCGTGGATCCTGACATAAATTTCTGCTCCCTGTGATGCTACATACTTTGTACGTTCCATGTTACTGATAGCTGTTTCGTTGTCTGTTCGGGTCATAACTACCTGGTAGCCGCGTTGTTCCAGTTCATCGCGTAATTGAAGGGAGATTTCAAGGTTAAGCTGATATTCCGGAACTCCGCTGTAAGAGCCTTGAGTACCGGTGGAGCATTTTGCTTTCATTTCGGAAGAGCCGGGGCCATTTGGTTCCAGGGCACTCATGTCTACGGATTCACTCTGATGTCCGGGATCAATTCCTATTATATGGCCATTGCCTTCTGAAGCGGAAGAGAAAACATTGTTACCGGAACTGGATGAGGTATTGCTCTGGCTGAATACAGATGGTTTCGAGGGTGTTTCTTCTTCAATTTCTGCTTTTTCTTTTGTTTTCTTCTGAGAGGCGGTTTGCTGTTTCTGCTTCATACGGTTGATATTAGATTGAACAGTGTCTATGGCATTGGTATATTTGTCTACTGCCTGTTTGACTTCATCGTGTTTGGCAGTGATTTGTTCAGAGACTGCGTCGACCTCCTGTTCGGTTGTGGTGATTCGATTGAGAGTACTTTTATTAAAGAAGAAAAGGGCGACAATGCACAGGAGGCTTGTCAGGAATAAGAGTACACTGATCATGCTGGGTTTCTTCATAGATTCTGTCCTTTCATTAGAGTTTTGGCTTTGGTTGTTATTATAATGAAAGAGGGAGTAAATTTCAATTGGGACGCGGAGAATAATATTTATTTTGGGTGCGGTTTCGGACGCTAAGATATTCTAAGTCCTCAAAAATCTGCTAAAAGCATGAGCCTCCAGGAACAAACTCGCTTCGCTCAGACAGTGTCCCTGGAGGCTCATAACGCAGATTTTTGAGGACTTAGAATATCTAAGCATCCTGCAAATGCACCCAAAATAAATATTATTCTCCGCTGGCAATTGGCTGTGGGACGGGAAGGTGGATGGGTGGGGAGAAAAGAGAAAGATGGCAGTAAAGTTTTGGGTAGGAAAAAGTATTGTCTGATAAGTTTAATGCAGTGATGTGATGCATAAAAAAAGAAATTTTTGAAAATAATAAAAATGTGAAAAAATCCTGTAAAATTCACGAGAAATCCCTTGACAGTGCGGTTTTGGCGGGATATAATAAGCAAGCGTGCAAAAGGAACGTTTAATTTTTTTGCGCGTAATTACACGAATAGCAACCGCAAGGCCCCATAGAAAGATCTATGGAGAAATAAATCGGGAGGTGAAATGGAATGCCAACATTCAACCAGTTAGTAAGAAAGGGACGCCAGACATCTGTAAAGAAATCTACAGCTCCGGCTCTCCAGAAAACATTCAACTCTTTAAGAAAGAAAGCAGTTGAACAGTCTGCACCACAGAAACGTGGCGTTTGTACAGCAGTTAAGACTGCAACTCCTAAGAAGCCTAACTCAGCTCTTAGAAAAATCGCCAGAGTTCGTCTTTCCAACGGAATCGAAGTAACAAGCTACATCCCAGGAGAAGGTCACAACCTTCAGGAGCATAGCGTTGTTCTTATCCGTGGTGGAAGGGTTAAGGACTTACCTGGTACAAGATACCACATCATCAGAGGTACTCTTGATACTGCAGGTGTTGCTAACAGAAAACAGGCCCGTTCTAAATACGGCGCTAAGAGACCTAAAAAGAAATAATTCTAAAAAGGTTTCATAAGAATCTTTAAGAACTGATCCTATTGTTTAGGACAGCAGGAATTAATCAATCGAAAATTCACGGAAGACTAGAACTATGAATTTGTACGGTATTCCATATACCCTGCCGGTTGCGGGTTAAATATAGGACCTTACCAGTGCGAACATGCAATAGTTATCTGCGTGAGTACCGATGATTTAATCACAATGATTAAGGAGGGAAGTAACGTGCCACGTAAAGGACATACTCAGAAAAGAGACGTTCTGGCAGATCCAATGTACAACAATAAAGTGGTTACCAAACTTATCAATAACATCATGTTAGACGGTAAGAAAGGTGTAGCACAGAAAATTGTTTACGGTGCATTCGCCAGAATCGAAGAAAAAGCTGGTAAACCAGCACTTGAAGTTTTCGAAGAGGCTATGAACAACATTATGCCACTTCTTGAAGTAAAAGCTAGACGTATCGGTGGTGCTACTTATCAGGTTCCGATCGAGGTAAGAGCAGACAGACGTCAGGCACTGGCTCTTCGCTGGTTAACAATGTTCTCTCGTAAAAGAGGCGAGAAAACAATGGAAGAAAGACTTGCAAATGAGCTTTTAGATGCAATGAACAACACAGGCGCATCTGTTAAGAGAAAAGAAGACATGCACAAGATGGCTGAGGCAAATAAAGCATTTGCTCACTATCGCTTCTAATATAGGAGGAAAATCCATTGGCTAAAGAAGGAAGAGAATATCCATTAGAGCGTACCAGAAATATTGGTATTATGGCTCATATCGATGCGGGTAAAACAACTCTTACAGAACGTATCCTGTATTATACAGGTGTCAACTATAAGATTGGTGATACTCATGAAGGTACTGCTACCATGGACTGGATGGAACAGGAGCAGGAAAGAGGTATCACAATCACTTCAGCGGCTACAACATGTCACTGGACTCTGGAAGAGAACTGCAAACCGAAGCCAGGTGCTCTGGAACATCGTATCAACATCATTGATACTCCAGGTCACGTTGACTTCACAGTAGAAGTTGAGCGTTCTCTTCGTGTACTTGACGGTGCTGTCGGCGTTTTCTGTGCTAAGGGTGGTGTTGAACCGCAGTCTGAAAACGTATGGCGTCAGGCCGACACTTACAATGTACCACGTATGGCATTCATCAATAAGATGGATATCCTTGGTGCAAACTTCTACGGTGCAGTAGAGCAGATCAAGACTCGTCTTGGCAAAAACGCAATCTGCTTACAGCTGCCAATCGGAAAAGAAGATGATTTCAAAGGAATCATTGACTTATTCGAAATGAAAGCTTACATCTACAACGACGAAAAAGGTGATGACATCTCTATCGTTGATATTCCTGAAGATATGCAGGAAGATGCTGAGCTTTATCATACAGAGCTCATTGAGAAAATCTGTGAGCTTGATGACGACTTAATGATGGAATATCTTGAAGGTGAAGAACCTACTGTTGAGAAACTGAAAGCAACATTAAGAAAAGCTACATGTGAGTGTACAGCTGTTCCGGTTTGCTGCGGTTCTGCTTACAGAAACAAAGGTGTTCAGAAACTTCTTGATGCTATCCTTGAGTACATGCCAGCTCCGACAGACATTCCTCCAATCCAGGGTGTCGATCTGGACGGAAACGAAGTAGTGAGACATTCTTCTGATGAAGAACCATTCTCCGCTCTGGCATTCAAGATCATGACAGACCCATTCGTTGGTAAACTTGCATATTTCCGTGTATACTCCGGTACAATGAATTCTGGTTCTTATGTACTTAACGCTACTAAGGACAAGAAAGAACGTGTTGGACGTATCCTTCAGATGCACGCTAACAAACGTATGGAACTTGATAAAGTATATTCAGGTGATATCGCTGCAGCTATCGGATTCAAATTCACAACAACTGGTGATACAATCTGCGACGAGCAGCATCCGGTAATTCTGGAGTCCATGGAATTCCCAGAACCAGTTATCGAGCTCGCTATCGAGCCTAAGACAAAAGCTGGACAGGGTAAACTTGGTGAAGCTCTTGCAAAACTTGCAGAAGAGGATCCGACATTCCGTGCACATACAGATCAGGAAACAGGACAGACCATTATCGCTGGTATGGGTGAGCTTCATCTGGATATCATCGTTGACCGTCTCCTTCGTGAATTCAAGGTAGAGGCTAACGTAGGTGCTCCTCAGGTTGCTTACAAAGAAACAATCACCAAACCTGTTGATATCGACAGCAAATATGCTAAACAGTCTGGTGGTCGTGGACAGTATGGTCACTGTAAAGTTAAATTCGAGCCTATGGATGCCAACGGTGAAGAACTGTACAAGTTCGAATCCACAGTCGTTGGTGGTGCTATTCCGAAGGAATACATCCCGGCAGTCGGCGAAGGTATCGAAGATGCTATGAAAGCTGGTATCCTTGGCGGATTCCCAGTAGTCGGTGTATACGCTAATGTATACGATGGTTCTTACCATGAAGTCGACTCTTCTGAAATGGCATTCCACATTGCAGGTTCTCTTGCATTCAAGGATGCTATGCAGAAAGCAGCTCCTGTACTTCTTGAGCCGATCATGAAGGTTGAAGTTACAACTCCAGAGGATTACATGGGTGACGTTATCGGTGATATCAACTCCCGTCGTGGACGTATCGAAGGTATGGAAGATATCGGCGGTGGTAAGATGATCCGTGGATACGTTCCGCTTTCCGAAATGTTCGGATACGCTACAGACCTTCGTTCCAGAACACAGGGACGTGGTAACTACTCTATGTTCTTTGAGAAATATGAGCAGGTTCCGAAGTCTGTACAGGAAAAGATCCTTTCTAAGAAAGACTGATAGTTATTGATCATCTGCAGTCTGGCGGTATTTAAGACCGGCAGACTGTAGGAGATATAAAGTTACTGTTCACTATGTTCTCAGTAATGTGTGAACTGTAATGATACAACAATTGGTAATAAGACGCTGTTTACAGCGGGATACTTATCAAATTGTATAAAATGCTTGCAAATATTCTGGTTATGCAATATAATCAAGGATAGCAAGTTTAAAACCGAAAAAGACGCTCTATAATAATATAAGAGCCAAATGTTTTAAGGAGGACGTTTTAAAATGGCAAAAGCTAAGTTTGAGAGAACAAAACCGCATTGTAACATTGGTACCATCGGACACGTTGACCATGGTAAAACAACTTTAACAGCAGCTATCACAAAAGTTCTGGCTGAAAGAGTTGCTGGTAACACAGCTACAGATTTCGCTAACATTGATAAAGCTCCAGAAGAAAGAGAACGTGGTATCACAATTTCTACAGCACACGTTGAGTACGAAACAGAGCATAGACACTATGCACACGTTGACTGCCCAGGCCATGCTGACTACGTTAAGAACATGATCACAGGTGCAGCTCAGATGGATGGTGCTATCCTCGTTGTTGCTGCTACAGATGGTGTTATGGCTCAGACTAAAGAGCACATCCTTCTTTCCCGTCAGGTAGGTGTTCCTTACATCGTTGTATTCATGAACAAATGCGATATGGTTGATGATGAAGAACTTCTTGAACTGGTAGAAATGGAAATCCGTGAACTCTTAAGCGAGTATGACTTCCCAGGAGATGACATCCCGGTAATCCAGGGTTCAGCTCTTAAAGCTCTTGAAGATCCGAGCAGCGAGTGGGGAGACAAGATCATGGAACTTATGGATGCTGTTGACAGCTACATTCCAGACCCACAGCGTGACACAGATAAACCATTCGTAATGCCTGTAGAGGACGTATTCTCTATCACAGGTCGTGGTACAGTTGCTACTGGTAGAGTAGAGGCTGGTGTTCTTCATGTATCTGACGAAGTTGAAATCGTTGGTATTAAAGAAGAAACTCGTAAAGTTGTTGTAACTGGTATCGAAATGTTCCGTAAACTCCTTGATGAAGCTCAGGCTGGTGATAACATCGGTGCACTTCTTCGTGGTGTTCAGAGAAACGAAATCGAGCGTGGACAGGTTCTTGCTAAACCAGGAACACTTACATGCCATACAAAATTCACAGCTCAGGTTTACGTTCTGACAAAAGATGAAGGTGGACGTCATACTCCATTCTTCAACAACTATCGTCCACAGTTCTACTTCAGAACAACAGACGTAACAGGTGTTTGCAACCTTCCAGAAGGAACAGAAATGTGCATGCCTGGAGATAACATCGAAATGACAATTGAACTGATCCACCCAATCGCTATGGCTCAGGGTCTTACTTTCGCTATCCGTGAAGGTGGACGTACTGTTGGATCAGGACGTGTTGCTACAGTTATCGAATAATTTTAGCATAACATCTTAATTATATATATTGAGTACCGCAAGGTACATTGTGTCCAAACGTAAGATACCCCGGAACCGTAAGGTTTCCGGGGTTTTTCTGTTGAGTAAAAAAGTTTAAAATAAAGCTGTAAAGAATAGCGAATAAATTAAAACAGGCAGGTGTGTGAAGAAGTTGAAAATCTCCGCATATCTGCCTGTGATACTGTTATGATACTATTTCTATTCGTTATTGGAAAATTTCTGTGCTAAAAGTTCATCTCGTTTATGGATTCTTGTCTCAAAATCCAGTTCTTCAATTTCTTTATGGGTGACAGGTTTGGAAGTGTAGTATTCTAACGTCTGTTTTTTCCACATATCAAACATATCTTTGCCTGTGAAATAAGATTCCAGGCTTTCCCTATTCTCTTGCAGATCGGCAAGAAAATTACACATATCTGCGTTTAAAGAATGTTCCGGATCATTTCCATAAAAGCGAAGTCCGGCATACCATTTCTGTGTTTCGGTTTCTATATCACCGGGAAGTTTATTATTTATATCCAGTTCATACCGGAGTTCATTGGATTCATTCATCTGCAGTAAAACCCAAATAATATCGCTGAGAGTAGAAATCTGTACTTTATTTTCAGATAATCCAAATAACCAGTCCAAAGAGACATGAAATTTCTGAGCAATAGTCAATAATACATCATTGGAGGGAGTAACCACACCATTTTCATAACTGGATAAAGTTGACTGACGTATACCGATAGCTGCGGAAAAATTTTTCTGATTCATCTTCAGATCAGTTCGCAGCTCTTTTATTTTTTCTGAAATAGATGATTCCTGCATATTAGCCACCTCCTTAAAATCTATGATTAGTATATCACAAATGATAAAAATCAACAATATAGAAAAATATCATTTACACAGATAAAAAATGTTGACAATGATTACTTAAAATGATATAGTATCAGTGAAAATGATAATTATAGATAAGGAGGAAATAATATGCAGAGACAGAACTATATGATTACAGCGGAAGAAGTTGCAGAGAGCATGGGGATTTCACTTGGATATGCTTACAAGTTGCTTCGCAAACTGAACAAAGAGCTTGCAGATCAGGGATATGTGACTGTTGCAGGTAAGATACCAAGGGCATTCTGGGAAAAGAAATTTTATGGATATTCTCAGATTGCAATGTAAGGGGGTGAGAAAGTATGGCAGCGTACAAAGATGAAGAAAGAGGAACCTGGTATGTTTCATTTTATTATGAGGACTGGACCGGAGCCAAAAAGAGAAAAGTAAAAAGAGGATTCCGCACTAAGAAAGAAGCGTTAAACTTTGAAGCGGAGTATAAAAGAACAGCGAAAGCAGACATGGATATGACAATGGGAGAGTTTGTAGAAGTCTATTTCCGAGATAAGTCCCAGTCATTGAAGGACAGGAGTATCAAGAATAAAAGAGATACGATGAATGCTCAACTGTTACCGTATTTTAAGGACAGACCGATGAACAGTATCACACCAGCAGAGATTATCCAGTGGCAGAATACGATTATTGAAAAAGGATATTCAGATGATTACTTGAAAACAATACAGAATCAGATGACGGCATTGTTCAATCATGCGAAGAATATCTACAATCTGGCAGATAATCCCTGTGACAAGGTAAAACGCATGGGAAAGACTTCAAAAAAGAAAATGAAGTTTTGGACAATTGAAGAATATCGGCAGTTTATGACCGGAATAGAACCGGGAAGCAAATATTATATGCTGTTTGAATTATTATTCTGGACAGGAGCGAGAGAAGGCGAAGCACTCAGCATTACACCTGCGGATATTGATTTTGAAAGGAATCTGCTTCATATCAATAAAACTTACTACCGTATGCATGGAGAGGATGTGATTACGTCTCCGAAAACAGAAGAATCGAACCGCACAATATCTATACCGGAATTTCTGAAAAAAGAGCTTCGGGACTATATTGGCAGATTGTATGAAATGCCCGAAGATGAAAGGATTTTTCCAATGGTTCATGAAGCGGTACAGCATAAGTTAAAACAGGTGGTTCAAAAGACCGGAGTAAAAAAGATAAGAGTACATGACATTCGCCACAGTCATGCGGCATTTCTGATTAATAAGGGTGTGCAGCCATTGATGATTAAAGAAAGGTTTGGACATACAGACATTCGCATTACATCGAATACTTATGGTCATTTATATCCAGATCAGCAGAAAGTGGTGGCAGATATGCTGGATGATGAAAATATAAAAAGCTCCGGAAGTACGCACAACCGGAGCAATGTGACAAATGAGGACGAATCCACAAATGTCAACCCTAGACAAGTTGATTATAGCAGGGACTCTTCCAGAGAACAACAGATAATTGGCGAGAATAGTTTGGAAAATGGAGGAATTTATGGAACAGAGAAATGAGAATAAAACAGAATTGAAAATGATAAAGATGTCAGATGTCCAGTCCCAGACAGTAGACTGGCTCTGGTATCCGTTTATCCCTTATGGAAAATTAACGATTATTCAGGGAGATCCGGGTGATGGAAAAACTACGTTGGTATTAAATATTGCAGCGAGATTGTCTAAAGGGGAAGGACTGGATAACGATATGAAAGTAACAGAACCAGTAAATATTATTTATCAGACAGCGGAAGATGGACTGGCAGATACAGTAAAACCCAGACTGGAGCTGGCAGAAGCGGTCTGTGAAAGAATCATGGTTATAGATGAAACAGAAAAATCACTTTCCATGATTGATGAAAGACTGGAAACTGCTATCAAACAGACTGGTGCGAGAGTGCTTATTTTAGATCCGATTCAGGCATACCTTGGAGGAACAATGGATATGAACCGGGCAAATGAAGCAAGGGATATGACGAAAAGATTGAGCTTGCTGGCAGAAAAATACAAATGTGCAATCTTATTAATTGGACACATGAATAAAGCTGGGGGAAATAAAGCTGCATATAGAGGAATGGGTTCGATTGACTTTTTTGCGGTAGCCAGAAGCGTATTACTGGTAGGAAGAATAGAGGGAGAACCGGATTTAAGAGCAGTGGTGCAGATTAAAAATAATCTGGCTGCATTTGGACATTCCAAAGCATTTCGCCTGACAGAAACAGGATTTGAGTGGATAGGTGACTATGAAATCACAGCAGATGAGGTGCTTGGTGGAATTGCCCCAAAGGTAAATAAACTGGAACAGGCAAAGAAGATGCTGAGGGAACTGGCAGAAACATCAACTTCTGCGCAAAGCAGTGAAATCTTTGATATGGCAGAAGATTTGAATATTTCTAAAAGAACACTGGAAAATGCAAAAAAGGAACTTGGAATTAAGGCAAGACGAATCGGTAATTCCTGGTATTGGGATTTAGATAAAGTTAAGCCGGAATAAATTAAGGGTGCAACATTGCAGAGTATATAGAAAATGCGGAATTAAAATGCAAGGTTGCAATCTGTAAAGACATTGCAGTGTTGCATCCTTACATAGAGTGTATGAAGGTGAGAACTTGAAAAACGTTATGATTCCAGAGGAGTTATTTGGAAAGATTATAAAATATCATTTACTGGATCAGGAACAGGAAGCAGATGATATAAGAAAAGGTCTAGAGAAAAAGCTGGATGCAATGGTAAATCGTGAGGTATACAGTAAATCCAAAACTGCACCAACAAAAGAAGAACGGGAAAAGTTCCGGCAGGAGTATCTGGACAGAAAAGGAATGCAAGAGAGTTTTCGATGGTAACAGTTCTTATTGACTATCTTTTTACAGGAGCGTGTCACGCACCTGTGAGAAGTAAACAAGGAGAATGTTGGTAAGGTGCAGACGGAAGATTCTGGTTGGACTGAGAATTTAACTGGAAGTTGATAGTTGTGAAAGGAGAAAGATACAATGAAACAGGGAAGATTAGGATATAACAGCAGTAATGACAGATATGGCTTATTATCATCAGACTTATGGCTTGATACAGGATTTCACTGCGGAGAAGGTCTGGAAGTTCTGGTTGATGATGAGTGGGTACGGACAAGAATGGAGATGAATCCAGCAAGAGAATGGTATCTGGTGGGAACACCATACTGCGGAGATCTGGAATATGTACAGGCAAGAATACCGGAATAATTTAGTGGAGAGAGTAACGCAGAAGCCAACCGACTAACGGGAGGAATAAAAAAATAGATCCCTGCAGGGCGCAAGGGTACTTTTGATGGACGGAACGGCTGTCGAAAGTGCTTTTGCGTTACTTTTGACAAAAGTAACAAAACCGCCGTGTCCGGCGAAAATTTCTTAATATCGCCATGACTGGCGTAAATAAAAATTATGTGCTATCTGGCACTTGCTCAGAGAAGAGGTGAGAAATATTATGATAAAACGAACGATTAGCGGTATGATTGGGAAAGGTTCTTTGGCTCATAACAGGAGAGAGTTTTTCGCAGAAAATGTTGATCCGGGTAGAGTACAGCTAAATATTTGTTACCAGAATGAAAATTTGAAGGAAGTCTATAAAGAGTTATTTGATGATGCTGTGGAGAGATACAACCTTGGAAAAAGAAAGGATCGGCAGATTACAAATTACTATGATAAAATCCGGCAGGGAAAACAAGAGAAGTTGTTCCACGAAGTGATTTTTCAAATTGGAAATCGAGAAGATATGGCTGTCGGAACAGCAGAAGGAGATCTGGCTGTAAAAGTGCTGGATGAGTATGTAAAGGACTTCCAGAAACGGAATCCAACGCTATGGGTATTTGGGTGTTATCTACATCAGGATGAAGCTACTCCACATTTACATATTGATTTTATTCCTTATGTGACGGATTGGAAAGGAAAAGGAATGGACACCAGAGTTTCGTTGAAACAGGCATTAAAAAGTCTTGGATTTCAAGGTGGAAATAAGCATGATACAGAGTTAAACCAGTGGATGAACCATGAAAAAGAAGTTCTGGCAGAGATTGCAAAACAACATGGCGTTGAATGGGAACAGAAAGGTACTCATGAGGAACATTTGAATGTTTATAACTTTAAGAAGAAAGAACGAAAAAAGGAAGTACAGGAGCTGGAGCAGGAGAAAGAGTATCTAACTGCAGAAAACGAAGAACTGACAGCACAAATTGCGGAATCCAGAGTAGATATCCAGATTTTAAAAGACGATAAGGAACAGGCAATTAGGGAGAAACAAGAAGCAGAACAAAGGGCAGAGGACGCAGAAAAAGAACTAAAAAGTCTGGAAGAGCGTCGAGATGTGCTGAAGCCGATTATGGATAATGCCAGCAAGGAAATAAAAGAATATGGAATGGTTAAGACGTTTTTACCAGAAGCAGGAACATTTGAACGTGCTGCACCTTACAGGGAAAATAAAATCAAACCATTGTTTGTCAAGATGAAGAATCAGATTGCTGCATTAGCTGGAAAGGTTGTAGAACTTAATAAAATGGTAGAAAGCTGGAAAAATAAATATCAAAAATCTGTTGAGGAATGTGATAATATCCAGAAACAGTTAGATGCTGTGCGTAAAGAAAATGGGGAATTATTAAATGATAATCAACGTTTACAAGAGATTTCGGACAGATATGACAGAGTGGTGCGTATTTTGGGATCAGAAACTGTAGAGGATGTGGTGCAGCAGGATATTAAAGAACAAAGGACACTGGAAGAAAAACGGCGAATGGAGCAAATGCCAAAGGGAAGCGTTCTGAAACAGTTGGAATGGGCGACTCAAAAGAGTCAGATTGAAAACCAACAACGTAAGAAAAATAGAACAAAATACAAAGGATTGGAGATTTAGACTATGAAAAAACAAATTTATGATGAAAAAAATGGAATGAGCTATACGTTGCATGGAGATTACTATTTGCCGGATCTGGTTTTAAGAGAAGAAGAACCGACATATGGAAATATGGAATGTTACGAAAGCAGTTCTTAAAAGAACACAGATCAGCAAGGTATCAGTATTTGTTATTGACTGGAAAGCTGAATGAACATCTGAATCAGATCGATCAGGAAGTCAGAGAACAGGTGGAAACGCTTATGGAACAGATGACAGAAAAACAGGGTGTAACTGAAGAATTAAAGACACAGGATCAGATGGAGTGGGTCAGGCTGATGAATAATATAAAAGCTAGTGCAGAAGAAATTGTATTGAAAAACATGATATATGTGTGATTGCGAGGGGGATAAGACCGCTTTTTTACATTTTTGTATATTAGAATAGAACTTTAGAAAGCACTATGGTAAAATAAAGTGAAGGTAAATTGAAAGTTATCAAAACAAAGATAAAAACGCAACGTGCATCTTTGATGTGCCAGAGCCGGTAGGTAGCCCGGCCGTCCTATATAAATAGGGTAAGTAACCTGCCCCTCCGGGTTGTCCATTCTTTGTTCAATAAATTTTAGGAGGGATTTTTATGGACAAAGTAAATGGAAGATTGACGGTATATTTTGAAGAACCATTTTGGGTAGGCATATTTGAGCATATTGAAGATGGTAAATTATCTGTGGCAAAGGTAACATTTGGCGTAGAACCAAAAGATTATGAAGTGCAGGAATATATTCAAAAATACTATTTCGGTTTGAAATTCAGTCCGGCTGTTGAAGCTATTGTAAAGGATATAAAAAGAAATCCGAAACGGATGCAGCGTTCAGCAAAAAAGCAGATGCTGGAAACTGGCATTGGCACAAAATCGCAACAGGCGTTGAAATTACAACAGGAACAGAACAAACAGGAGCGTAAAGAAAAAAAACGAAAGAAAAAAGAGGCGGAAGAACAGCGAATGTTTGAACTAAAACAGCGAAAGAAAAGAGAAAAGCATAAGGGACATTAAAAGTCCTTTGAGCTTTTTCTCAAATTCGGGATTTGGAGGTATAAACAATGAGGAAATGTGAAAAGTGTGGAGCAAGTATGAAATTAGATTTAAGACTTAAAGTTAATGGCGGTGGCTATGGGATGGTTGTTCGTGTAGATGAAAAACAAAAGGCGACAACTATAGATGATGTTAGAGTTGCAGTCTGCCCAGAATGTGGTTATACAGAAATGTATTTAGAGGATTTAACGAAATTGAAATCTTAAAAGACAACTTCTTTAGGCTAGAATCAATAGCGGTGTAAACGAAAAAGCAGTCTTAAACTATAGAAAAACTGCCCTTTCGTTTGCACCGCGTTTGATTTTGCCAAAGTGAACAAAGTCGCGTCCGTGTAGCCGATATGTATGGATTTTCAATTCTTGCTTTTTTATGAATACAAGTGAGATACAAGAATTCTCTGCATTGTTACATGGTGCTTTTGCAAAATCATGGCACGACAAAGAAACCTCATCGCTGA
>ENA-OQKY01000074-OQKY01000074.1-human-gut-metagenome-genome-assembly--contig:-NODE-74-length-136384-cov-39.681279_pt1 | contig 136384 bp, 114 predicted proteins | sample MGYA00242652_ERZ504805 | MGnify/ENA primary metagenome ERZ504805 (study PRJEB26092, sample SAMD00036400) | human gut metagenome | host: Homo sapiens | study: EMG produced TPA metagenomics assembly...
TTTCCGAATCGCAATTGGTTTCTTAATCCATCTCTTTATGCAAACATATATTCTTGTTTGAGGCTATCTTACAATAGCTTGTTTAAGTGCGCCATTTATTGGCTGTCCTCTACTTTCTTTCACAGTAAACACCTCCGATTTTAACCGAATCAAGTAAGTCCTTTGCTCCAATTATGAAAAACAATAAGCAGTGGGTGAGGATTTGCTCGTTATTATTGATAATAACACACTATGGACAGAATATATAGAGTGTAATATAGTAAGCATTGTACTTGTAGTTACTGTTCGCTCCGTGCCCAGTAACGCTTGTATTAACAAAAAATAAGTAGGTGGCAGACAAATGAAAACAGCAGAAACTCCCGCAGGGACATTTACGATCAACAGATCAGAAATCCCCACAAACTACACATGTGCAGCAGAACAGAAAATAGAACATATAAACGAAAACCATATACGGATCATCACTATGGATCAGGAAGTATCATTCGAAAATCAGATACTTTCCCCAAGAATCCACCAAAGCTGTATGAATCCCGAAAAAATCACTATCTATCCATTGGAAATAGAATATATTGGGGAAAAAGTACTTTTTAAAGACCATTATGGTGTAAAAGAATGGAAAAAAAGCGAACCATTGCCAGAGATTCATGAGTGGTATCCACATATAAAAAAAGCAGTATGCTTTCCTTGCAGAAACTGTGGAAGATGTTAAAAATTTAAGGAACAGATTCAAAATAAGACTTGTAATTCGGAACAAAATGCACTAAACTATAATCAAAGTGAAAATCTCATTATCTGGTGCCAAATCTGGCATTTCAAAACAGGTTCATCTGGCATTCGCCAACATTTTCACCAGAACAAAACAAACTTTATTATGTTGGCAAAACCGGATGACAGCAGCAGGAATGCTGTTTTACGTTCCGCATTTCCGGTTTTGCCGGAAAAGGAGGAACATGAGCTATAATTTCAGACCTTTGGAAGAATTAAATGTAATTGATGATTTCCTGATGAACGCCATTGCGAATGATCCGGACGTAGGAGAACCTTTTTGCAGAACATTACTTTCTGTATTATTACAACGTCCCATTGGAAAACTGAAAGTACGTGCTCAACGTGTAATCCCGGCATTAACACCAGAACACAGAGGAATTCGTATGGATGTGGAAATGGAAGAAGAGTTGCAAAATCTGGATGATCTCCCATCCATGAATCTTTATGATGTAGAACCCCATTTGCCAAAAGACCTGGACTATCCCAGACATAATCGTTTTTATCAGGCAAAGATAGACAACCGCTTTATGAAACGGGGAGAAAAAGATTTCGGGAAACTTCCTAATTTATTTGTTATCACGATAACGAATTATGACATCTATGGATATGATTATATGATGTATACTGTACATAACAGATGCGATGAAGTGCCAGAACTGGAATATAAAGATGGATTATGGTTCTTCTATTTCAACACATCAGGAACGAAAGGCGGCAGCCCAGAAATCAAAGCTATGCTCAATTACATCCAAAACAGCACCGATGAGAATGTCACAAACGACGCAACCAGAAAACTGCATCAATATGTAGAAGATGTAAAAGTCTTACCGGAAGTGAGGCGGGAATATATGACATTTGAAGAGTATTTATCTTATTGGGAACGAGATATAAAGACCGAGGGAAAAATAGAGGGCAGACTAGAGGGAAAAATTGAGAGTAAAATAGAAGACATTGTAGAAATTTTAGAGGACCAAGGAGAAAAGATTCCAGAAGATCTCCGACAGCGGATTAATTCAGAAACAGATCTTGAAGTCCTGAAAACATGGCGAAAAGCAGCATCCAGGAGTAACAGTATTGCTGAATTTCGTAAAGCGACCGATATTTGATCGAACAAAGCAGATTATTTTATCCGCTTGACTTTTGGAAGCATAAAACACTGTATATAATGAAAGGAATATGGGAAAGCAGCAAAGGGGCTTTTAAGAAAAACGTTACTGTTCACTCCGTTCTCAGTAACACGCTTCGCGATGCACAGAATTTATGCCTCAGGCATAAATTAGCGCCGTATGTCTCGGGATTTTGGCATTTTCATGACAAAACACCTCGCGGAATAGTAGCGAGTGAACAGTAACTGAGAAACATCAGATAAATATTATATTTTATAGTAAAACTTGTTTGGAAAAATAATTCATGTTAAGATAGGAAAAACGAATCAAGCAGTAAGGAGAAAACTAACATGGAGAATATTTTTCACAGAGTAAGTATCAGAAAATATCAGGATAAACCCGTAGAGAAAGAAAAAATTATGCAGATCCTCAAAGCCGGTATGCAAGCTCCGAGCGCATGTAACCAGCAGCCGTGGGAGTTTTATGTAGTGACCGATAAAGAAAAAATCCAGGAACTGTCAAAAGCAACTCCATATTCAGGATGTGCAGCAGGAGCACCTGTTGTAATTGTTCCGGTATACCGCACAAAAGGGCTGGTAGTGCAGGAGATGGCACAGATTGACATGTCTATCGCGCAGGAAAATATCTGGCTTGAGACCGATGCACTGGGACTTGGCGGTGTCTGGATCGGAATTGCACCAATGCAGGATCGCATGGATCTGGTTCACGAGATGCTGAATCTTCCGGATAACGTGGAAGTATTTTCTTTATTTGCACTGGGATATCCGGCACAGGAAAGAGAACAGCAGAACCGATTTGATGAGACACGAATCCACTTTATTGAGAAATAAGAAAACAGTAGAAAAATCAGCATTTTCTGGTTACAATGTATTGGATGTGTAATTCTGGAAACTGCTGATTTTTTGTGCTTTTTGATAAAAACAGACTGTACAAAGTGTAAGTCAACTGAAATCCATAATGCCTTACTTCTATTAGGTAATACAATAAGCAGCAGAGATTTATACAAATGATAAACCAGAAGAATACATTAAAAACAAACAATTTTACATAAAAGGAGTAATCCATGAGCAATTTATCAGAACAGATAAAACAAAACAATGCTACAGCTTTCACACACAGTGGAAAATTTCACGCGGATGACGTATTTTCATCAGCATTGCTGTTATATTTAAACCCGGAAATCCGCATTATCCGGGGAAATAAAGTCCCGGAGAATTTTGACGGAATCGTATTTGATATCGGCAGAGGCAAATACGACCATCATCAGAAAGATAGTCGCATCCGTGAAAACGGCATCCCATATGCAGCCTTCGGACTTCTTTGGGAGGAGCTTGGTGCAGAGATTCTTGGTGAAGAACTTGCGCAGAAGTTTGATGAGTCTTTTGTACAGCCGCTAGATAACAATGACAACACTGGAGAGAAAAATGAGCTTGCAACCCTGATCGGAAACTTTAATCCAACCTGGGATGCCCAGGGCGGTAATGATGAAGCGTTTTTCCAGGCAGTCAGTGTAGCAGGAATGATCCTTGAGAACAAATTTGAACGTTATCTGGGAAATGAACGTGCAGACAAACGGGTAGAAGAAATCCTGGAGGCACATCAGAAAGCAGTTTATTCGGGAGAGAAATCAAAAGAAGAAGCAAGAATTCTGGTTCTGCCAGATTTTGTTCCATGTCAGAAACGATTGTCAGAAACAGATATTGCATTTGTTATTTTTCCATCTAACAGAGGTGGCTATTGTATTCAGCCTCAGAAGAAAGAATATTCTCTGAACTATAAATGTAGCTTCCCGATAGAATGGCTTGGCCTGGAAGATGAGGAACTAATCTCAGCAACTGGCCTGTCAAGTGCAGGATTCTGTCATAAAGGCGGTTTTCTTATGACAACAGGAACATTAGAGGATGCTGTAAAAGCCTGTGAGATCAGTCTTGCAGATTTCCATGAGAAACCTGTAATTGTAAATTTCGGCGGTGACGAGATGGTAGATGAACTTCTTAGCCAGATGCCAGAGTTACAGTCTACAAAAATTGTTCATATTGATTTTCCATCGGTTCCGGAATTGGAAATTCAGGGGATTTACGGTGAAGTATCCATGGAAAAACAGGAATGGAAAGCAGCAGTGAAAGAGCAGGTCAAAAAGATACTTAAATACAAACCGGAAGCAGTATATGTAGGAAATAACACGTTTGCAGCATATCCGGTCGTTCATATGCTGCGAAAGAAACACATCCCGGTTTTAACTATGGCAGAAAAAGATGGAATGAAATTATTGGTAAGAATTCCATCTGGTTCTTAAAGAGTAAAAAGAACAGGAGCAAACAAAATGACACAAGACAAAAAACAAATCCTGGGACATGTCCTTGCATGCGGCACTCAGATTATGTGGGGCGCAACTTTTGTATCTACAAAAGTCCTGCTGAACTACTTTCAGCCTGTAGAAGTTCTCTTTACCAGAGCAGTACTTGCATTCATTGCATTGTTAATGTTCTTTCCACATCATTTGAAACTGAAGAATCCGAAGCAGGAATTTGCATTTGCAGGCGCCGGACTATTCGGAATTGTTCTCTATTTCATGCTGGAAAATACAGCCCTGACCATGACCTATGCGTCCAACGTAGGCATCATCGTAGCATGCGCACCTTTTTTCGTAGCAGTGGCAGTAGGGATTTTCTTTAAAAATGAAAAATCCGGAAAGTTTTTCTACATAGGCTTCGTGATCGCAATGACAGGAGTCATTCTGATCAGTATGAACGGTCAGAAAAGCTTCAACCTGAACCCGGCAGGAGATGGTCTTGCATTTCTGGCGATGATCTCATGGGGAGCATATTCCGCTCTTGTCAAAAAGATCGGAGAATGGGATTACCCAACTATCGCAGTGACCCGTCGAATCTACTTTTATGCAATACTTTTCCTGATTCCGGTATTGATCAAGCAGAAAGCATCCTGGGATATCAGTCTGATTCATAACCCGCAAGTAGTTTCAAACTTCCTATTCCTTGGAATTGGTGCCAGCGCTATGGGATTTATGCTCTGGAATCTTTCTACCAAATGGATAGGAGCGGTAAAGACCAGTGTATACATTTATGTATCACCGGTAGTGACAGTCGTTCTGTCCATGCTGATCCTGCATGAAAAAATGACAGTTATCTCTGTGTTTGGTTCTTTACTGATCTTTGTCGGACTTATAATTTCACAGAAGAAAGCACAGTAAAAGAGGGGACTGCCGCAGGCATATAATTGATATTTGTATTACAGGATAGGTATTGCGCAGCACTTTCAGGAATTGTATAATGAACAGGTAAACGTAGCATTATTACAGTAACAGACAAGGTATAGTAAGAGGCAGCCGTAAAGGAGAAGGCAGGGTGTGGGAAAGCTGAATACAAATAAAGAGATCAATACTTTAAACAGGAAGATAGAACTTCTTGAACACGCAGTTGGAGCAAATGCAGAAGTATATTATAATATTAATTTAACCAGAGATTTGGTTCCGGGAAGGATCTGCCGTATGACCGGTGATGAGAAACTGGATATCAATAAGCAGATGGGACTTCCGGAAAATGCAGCATTCTCACAGATAGTATCCTACTGGGGTGACAGAATGCCGGAAGAAGAGAAGAATGCATATTTTGACTTTTTAAGTATTTCCAGACTATTAAAACGATTTGAGAACGGAGAGTATCATGTTGCGCATAAGTACTGGACCGGAAATGCTTTATCAGATTCTATTCTTGCGGAGCAGCATATCATTATGTATGCAGATGAAGAAAACGGGGATGTTCTTGGTTTCAGTTATGTTCATAACCTTACAGAACAGTATCGTAAGGAAAAAGAGATTAAGAAAGAACTGGAAAAAAACTACAAAGAGCTGGAGAAGGCACTTCTTACAGCACAACGCGCAAATCATGCCAAGACTACATTTCTTAACAATATGTCCCACGACATCCGTACTCCGATGAATGCAATTATAGGTTTTACATCTCTGGCCGCGTCTCACATTGATAATAAAAAGAAAGTAAAGGAGTACCTGGGAAAAATTTCCACTTCCAGTGAACACTTATTGTCCTTGATCAATGATGTTCTTGATATGAGCAGAATTGAGAGTGGAAAAGTGAAAATCGAAGAAAAACCGCTGCATCTGCCAGATTTGATGCATGATATCCGCACGATCATACAGCCGAATATCGCTTCCAAGCAGCTTGATTTTCTGATTGATATGATCGATGTCAAAGACGAGGACATCATTGCGGATAAGCTTAGACTGAATCAGATTTTATTGAATATTTTGAATAATGGAATTAAATTTAATAAAACAGGCGGGACTGTCAGCCTTCGGATCAAACAGACAAAACAGGCACCATATGGTTATGCCAATTATCAGTTCATTATCCGTGACACTGGAATAGGGATGAGTGAAGAGTTCCGGGAGCATATTTTCGAGGCCTTTACAAGAGAAGAGACATCTACGGTAAGCGGAGTTCAGGGAACAGGGCTTGGAATGGCTATTACCAAGAATATTGTGGATATGATGGGCGGAACCATCACTGTAAACAGTGAAGAAGGAAAAGGTTCTGAGTTTATTGTATCACTCACATTTAAAATCAGCGGAGATCCGGTTGTTTATGAAAAGATTGAGCAGCTGCAGGGCTTACGTGCTCTGGTGGCAGATGATGATACAGACACCTGCCTGAATATTTCAAATATGCTCACAGAGATCGGAATGCGTCCGGAATGGACAGTTTCCGGAAAAGAGGCTGTGATCCGTGCCAAGCAGACAGTGGAGATTGGTGATGAATTTTCGGCATATATTATTGACTGGCTTATGCCGGATATGAACGGAATTGAAACAGTACGCCGCATCAGAAGAGTGATCGGAAACGATAAGCCAATTATTATTCTTACTGCCTATGACTGGACAGATATTGAGGCGGAGGCAAGAGAAGCGGGAGTAACCGCATTCTGTGAAAAGCCGCTGTTCATGTCTGAACTGAGAGATATTCTTTCAAGACCTTTCCGTGTATCAGGGGAGAATTATAAGAAAGAACAGGAAATACAGTTTGAGGGTAAGAAGATTCTTCTTGTTGAAGACAATGCGCTGAATCAGGAAATTGCAGTAACAATCCTGGAAGAGGCCGGTTTTGTGGTTGAAGTTGCAGAGGATGGGACTATTGCTGTAGAAAAGATGAAACAGGCAGTTCCAGGGCAGTATGATCTGATATTAATGGACATTCAAATGCCAAAAATGGACGGATATGAAGCAACCCGACAGATTCGAGTGCTTGACAAACCATATGCAGCGCAGATCCCGATCGTTGCAATGACTGCTAATGCATTTGAAGAGGACAAAGAGAAAGCATTTGAGTCCGGAATGAATGGACATCTTGCCAAACCAATCAAAATTCCTGAACTTCTTAAAACGTTGAATCAGGTTTTGCGAAAAGAAAAATAAAAACCCCTGTCTGCGAGAATGAATCTGTAAACAGGAGTATGACAGAAAATATTATGAATATCAGAAACAGCTGCCGGAGAAAGTCAGGCAGCTGTTTTTGTCTTAAGCGTTAAATGGGGATCAGCAGAAATTGAAACATCAGAAAGTGCTGAAGGAGCAGAATGGTGACGGGATTCTACTTTATACAGATATAAAATACCGCCAAAGAATCCGAAAATCAGGCCGGCATATCCTCCGGAACAAAGGATAACTGTTGCTTTCATAGCTGCAGACATACCTCCGATCAGACAGATCAGAAAGCCTGCCAGAAGTCCGATTGTTGTCCACTCGATAAGTGAACCTGCCAGAAATGCGGCAGCAGTATGTGTTTCCTTAACCTGTTTATTGACTGAATTCCATAATGTCTGATACATAATGATCCCTCTTTCCTTTATCTATAAAATACATTGCACTGTGGTGGATATAGCAATCCACTGCAGTTTGAGAATCCTGTTAAAGGATTTTTTCTTATTTCGTTGTTATTATTATAGAAAAATGTTTGTTAAATGCGCATGCATGGTAATGCAAAATTTATGTAAAATTTTTTATTACAATTGTGTTGATTTCTGGAACTTCTATGGTATGTATGCAGAAATGCCGTATATAATAAAGTAAGTATTATCTGGAAATGAGATCAATATGGCAGATCAGAAAATAGATAATCTTTTGAATCTTGCAATGGATGCCACTCCAGAGGAGCGGAGAAAATCGGAGAATCTGAATGTGGGATATGATTCAGCTACGAGATTGTGGGACGTGATCGTGAAATACAGTGGACCAGAGAGTGGACTGGCGGGAACTGGCATTCAGGTAGTCTCTTTACTGGGCGGCTATGCAGTAGTGACTTTGCCGGAAGCTGAGATAGATGCTTATTCTGACAGAGTGCAGGTGGAATTTATGGAGAAGCCAAAACGCCTGTATTTTGAGCTGTTTCAGGCAAAAGGAGCAAGCTGCATCCGGACAGTGCAGACCGGCAGAAATGGATTGACAGGAGAAGGAGTTCTGGTAGGGGTTGTGGATTCGGGTGTAGACTATTTTCATCCCGACTTCCGAAATGCAGACGGAAGCAGCAGGATTTTGCGTTTATGGGATCAGAATATACAGGGAAATCCACCGCAGGGATATGTGACGGGAACTGAATATACGAAAGAAGAAATTGATGAGGCGCTTGCACTTGGAGAAAACCAGGGCAGGCGCCTTGTTCCGTCCACAGATTACAGCGGACATGGAACCTCAGTACTCGGGATTGCTGCGGGAAATGGGAGAGCGTCAGATGGAGTGAATCAGGGAGTAGCATATGAAAGTGATTTGCTGGTAGTGAAAATGGGAATTCCCAGAGAAAACTCTTTTCCCAGGACTACGGAACTGATACAGGGGATTGATTATCTGGTGCGCCAGGCATTGACCATGGGGCGGCCGATGGTGATCAATCTCAGTTTTGGAAACAACTATGGATCACATCGAGGAGATTCCCTGCTTGAAACTTATATTGATATGGTATCTTCTATGGGCAGGCTTGTGATCTGCACGGGCACTGGAAATAATGGAAATCAGCCGCTACATGACGGCGGAATTCTCAGACAGGGTCAGACCCGCCAGATAGAATTATCCGTGAGCACCAGAGAACCAACGTTGAATGTACAGTTATGGAAATCCTATGAGGATGAAATGGATATTTATGTTGTCAATCCATCTGACAGCAGGATTGGCCCATTATATGAGCAACTCGGTCCTCAGCGTTACAGATTGGGAAATACAGAACTTCTGATTTACTATGGAAAACCAGGTCCTTATCATGTAACCCAGGAAATCTACATAGATTTCCTGCCGGTGGAAACTTATGTGGACAGCGGTGACTGGAAGATCATCCTAAGTGGAAAACGTGTTCGCGGAGGAGAATACTACCTGTGGCTGCCAGGCGGCAGCACTCTCAACCGCGGAACTGGATTCTACACACCCAGAGCTTATGGTACCCTAACGATTCCTTCAACTTCTTCAAGAATTATCGCAGTAGGAGCCTATGATTCTCTGATCAATGCATACGCTGATTTCTCCGGCAGAGGCAGCCGAATGCTTCCTTATCTGAAGCCTGATCTGGTGGCTGCGGGAGTAAATATAGTTGCACCAGTACCGGGAGGTGGCTATAGCCCAGTGACCGGAACCTCATTTGCAGCACCCTTTGTCAGCGGGGCGGCGGCGTTGCTTATGCAGTGGGGGATTATTAAAGGGAATGATCCATATCTTTATGGGGAAAAAGTAAAAGCATATCTGAGAAGAGGCGCACAGCCACTGCAAGGATATGGGGAATATCCGAATGAAGATGTAGGGTGGGGAACACTGTGTGTAGCACAAAGTTTCCCTGAAAAATGAAGTTAAATAAAAACTTAACATTGCAAAATGCTGTTGATGGGACAAACGTTTAATAAAAATGTACATTATGCACTTGGTTAAAAATATTGAAGAAAATGGTGATATGTAATATAATTATTTTACAAAAATAAAAACTGAATTGAATTAATCGGAATAAAAATGTAAATGAAATTGATAAATAAAATAATAAAATAGAACAAAGGAGATTAAGTAAGATGAAAATATCAACAGCTGAGATTAAAATGTTAATAAAAGAATGTATTAAGCAGGGAGGAATGTACACTGCACGGGATTTTAAAGAGTATATAGTAGCCAATAGTGGGAAAGATGTTACACGTGGACAAATATCTGGAGCTGTGTCTCAGTTAGTTGATATGAAAGAGATTGTAAGAGTTGGACGCGGTTTATATGCAAAGGATGCCAAGGTGACTATAAGTAAAAAGAAAAGTGTTAATCATGAAGTAGAGGATACATTAAAAATGCAAATTTATAATACTTTGATTAATGTAGAGAAAGAGCTGGCAACAACAATTAGCTCAATTGATATTTGGAAATTGAATGGTGAAAATTTTGAAATTGTGACAAAGATGCGTGAATTGAAAGATTATATAGAAGAAATAAAGGCACAATGTAAATAAAATGCTATATAGAGGGAGGACGACCAATGCTCCAAGAAAGTAATCGCATAGAATTTAAAGTGGAATTGAATGATAAACTAGAAAAAGAAGTGGTAGCTTTTCTGAATAATAAAGAAGGCGGTATTTTATATATTGGAGTAGATGATAATGGAAAACCAGTTGGAGTGTCAGATATTGATTCTGCCCAATTGAAGATTGCAGATCGTATAAAAAATAACATTCTTCCGTCAACTTTGGGATTATTTGATATTGTGATTGAAGAGATAGATAATATTTCTGTAATTAAAATCTTAATTTCCAGTGGGTTGGAAAAACCATATTATATAAAGAGACAGGGAATGTCACCAAATGGTTGCTTTACAAGAATGGGGACATCATCTCAACCAATGTCAACTGTAATGATTGACGATCTTTATAGCAAAAGAATTCATAATACATTGCGAAATATTACATCTCCCAGACAGGATCTTACTTTTGCCCAATTGAAGATATATTATCAGGAAAGAGGATTGGAACTGAATGAAAAGTTTGCAAATTCACTGGAACTTTTAACTCCCGATGGTAAGTTTAATTATGTTGCATATTTGTTTGCTGATGAAAATGGAGTATCTATTAAGGTTGCAAAATATGCTGGAACGGACAAAGTCGATTTGATTGAGAATGAAGAATATGGTTATTGTTCTTTGATTAAGGCTACACATCAAGTGTTGGAAAAATTAAAAATCGAAAATGTAACCAGAGCAAAAGTAACGAATACCAAGAGAATGGAGAAAAATTTAATTGCACCCATTCCAATGCGTGAAGCAGTGATAAACGCAATTGTACATTCTGATTTTACAAGAGAGATACCACCTGTTTTTGAAATTTTTAATGACAAAATGATTTTTACATCTTATGGTGGACTGCTTCCGGGGCAAAGCAAGGAAGATTTTTTTAGTTGTAGCAGTATGCCAAGAAATCGTGAATTGATGCGTGTATTTAAAGATGTGGGTCTTGTAGAACAATTAGGATCAGGGATGAGCAGAATTTTAAAAGAGTACGATAAAAACATTTTTCATATATCAGAACATTTTATAAAAGTTGAATTTCCATTTTCATTGCCAAAAGATAATATTATCATTGCCAATGGCGATGATAATGGCAATGAAATTGGCGATGATAATTTGGAAATAATGAAGGTCCTGGAATTATTAGAGGAAAATGCATCTGTTACAGCAAAGCAAATGGCGGGACAAATGAATATAAGTACGAGAAAGGTAAGTCGTCTTATAAAAACACTAAAAGAAAGTGGAAAAATTATCAGAGTAGGATCCGACCGAAAGGGATACTGGAAAATCATCCAATAGAAAGAAGAATTTTGTGACAATGACTTGACATCCTCGGGGAAATTGTGCGTGAAGGAGAGCTTGCCCCAATAATCAGAATTATTTTCTGGAATTGCTATCATCTAAAAACCACCCAATCTTCTCCCCGACCTCTGCATATTTCAGATAAATAATATTAAACTCTCTGACCAGGGGTTCTCCTTTAAGTGTGAAAGTTCCAAGCTCCGGGTCGCTTTTAGCGAGGACTTCGTATACGAAAGAGATTCCATATCCGGATTTGATAAGGTCAATGATCATTTTAAAACTGGAGATGCAGATGTGTCGTTGAAAGCGTTCCAGCGATTCATTGTGCTCGAGGAGTTTATCTTCCAGAATCGCCAGAGTCCCGGAGCCTTTTTCGCGGTGAATAAGAGTTTCGGTCAAAATTTCTTCCACAGGGACTTCTTTTCCTGAGAATGGGTGGTTTTTTGGACAGATTCCTACGAAAGGTTCCTGGCGGTACAACTGGCTTCCGAATCTGTTTTTATCGAAATATCCTTCGATAATGGCATAATCCAGAGCATTTTGTTTGAGCAGCTGAAGGAGATGTCTGGTATTGTCAACGATCAGTGTCAGTGAAGTATCAGGCTGATCAAGAAATTTATGAATCTGATCAGTAATTACATAATCTCCAATGGTTTTTGTTGCACCAATGCGCAGTTCACGCAGGCCATTATTTTTGAGCTTTTCCCGGATAAAGTTTTCACGCTGCTGTGCAGAACGCAGATAATCCTCCAGCATCTGAGCAGCAGATGTCTTGATCAGTTTACGGTTTTCATACAGAAAAAGGCGACACCCATATTCTCTTTCCAGAAATTGTATGTGCTGTGTGACTGCAGGCTGTGTAATGTGCAACAGTTCAGCAGCTTCGCGATAGTTCATAACATTGCATACGGTCATAAAAGTTTCGGTTCTGTGATCCAGCATAAGGTTTGCCTCCTGAAGTATGAGTTGATTTTGACATTTCGGTATTAATATATGATAAATTTAAATTATTAATATATAAAATTTAATAAATTGATTTTATCATTTCTGGGCTCTATAATCAATAAGAAACAAGATTCCAGTTTAGTTAAAATAGAAAATCTTTACTGCTTATTATGTTCTTGGTAATGATGCAAAAATTTATTTCAGATTGCCTGTGGAAAAGGATTCTGGCTTGTATATTTTGGGACAGACGTGTAAGTAGTAATAAAAAATATATTGCAAAAAATAGGGGAACTTATCTAAACGATAAGATTTTTTGTTGTATAAATGACTGGAACAAGCAATACCAAAGTGCAAGAAAAAGGAGAACTTACATGAAACAGGAGAAAGAAACAACTACCGGTACAAAGCTGAGTCCGGAAGAGATCAAAAGGGTAAAAGGTCTTGGATGTTTGAAAGATAAACGCTATGACGATATCTTTAACATCCGGGTAATCACCAGAAACGGTCGTATCACTACAGATGAACACCGCGCTATTGCCGATGCGGCAGAGAAGTTTGGAAATGGCGAAATAACCATGACAACACGACTGAGTATGGAAATCCAGGGAGTACCTTACGATAACCTGGAAGGTGCGATCACGTTTCTTGGAGAACACGGACTGCTCACGGGAGGAACAGGAGCTAAAGTACGTCCGGTAGTATCCTGTAAGGGAACCACCTGTCAGTACGGCCTGATTGATACATTTTCACTCAGTGAAAAAATCCATGAGCGTTTTTATGTAGGATATCATGACGTAACATTGCCACATAAATTCAAAATCGCAGTAGGCGGATGTCCAAACAACTGTGTAAAACCAAACCTGAATGACCTTGGGATCATTGGTCAGCGAATTCCGAAACCGGATATAGAGAAATGCCGCGGATGTAAGAAATGTCAGATTGAAAAGAACTGTCCGGTTCATGTTCCAAAAGTAGTAGATGGCAAAATCTACATTAACCCGGAAGAATGCAATCACTGTGGACGCTGTAAGGGTAAATGTCCATTTGGGGCAGTTACAGAATACCAGGATGGATACAAGATTTACATAGGCGGCCGCTGGGGCAAGCGAGTTGCGCATGGACGTACTCTTACCAAAATCTTTACAGATGAAGAAGAGGTAATGAATGTAGTAGAGAAAGCAATCCTGCTGTTCAAAAATGAGGGAATCGCAGGTGAACGTTTTGCAGATACGGTAAATCGCCTTGGATTTGAATATGTAAATGATAAACTGATTAACGAATAAATAAAAAAATACCTGCTGATAGAGGATAATATATATTGCATATCCTGCAGCAGGTATTTTTATATGGACAAATCGGATTTCCTGAAATTGCTATAGGAAAAAAGTCCCGTAAAATTCAACCTTTTTTGAGAAAAAAACTTCTATAAAAATGTTTCAAATTATGATATTATTTAAAAAGTTTGAAATTATGCTGTATTTTATCATGACCAGGTAAAAATATTTTTCAGGACATTTGTCTTCTATATTTTTACAGCGGATAAATCCAGAAATTCACAGCAAAATAAAAACACAATACAATGGAGGAAACAAAACGCATGAAAAAATGTAAAAAAGCAGTGTCTGTCCTGCTGATTGCAGCGATGCTTGTTCTTATGTTATCCGGATGCGGAGGGAAGTCTGTAACTACAGAGAATACAGGCAGTTCCGAATACAGAGTCTGCATGATCACAGACGCAGGAGACATCACAGACCAGTCATTTAACCAGACAACCTATGAAGCATGCAGAGATTACTGCAAAGAACATAATATTGATTTTACTTACAAGAAACCGGACGGTGATACGGATTATGCCAGAACAGCCATGGTTGATGTGGCAGTAGCGGAAGGGTATAACATTCTGGTAATGCCCGGATATGTTTTTGCTCAGACAATTGTAGATACGACTTTCAAATATCCGGATATTAAATTTATTGTCCTGGATATGAGTGCAAGTGATATCGGTGCAGCAGCAGTGGGAAATGCTTATTATGATGACCCGGATGCCTACAATGTGGCTGATTATTATAATACAGAGAACACCTATCTGGCAATCTATCAGGAAGCAATACCAGGATATCTGGCAGGATATACAGCGGTGAAACTTGGATATCGTCATCTCGGATTCCTTGGCGGTCAGGCAGTGCCGGGAGTTATGCGTTATGGTTATGGATATGTACAGGGAATCGATGCGGCGGCAAAAGAAATGGGAATCACAGATGATGTGACCATTGAATACGCATATGGTGGTCAGTTCTACGGTTCCACAGAGATTACAGCGGCTATGGACACCTGGTACAGTAATGGTACGGAAGTTGTGTTCGCATGTGGCGGCGGTATTTTTACTTCAGCAGCGGAAGCAGCGGCAAAAGTCGGCGGTAAGATCATCGGAGTGGACTCTGACCAGTCTCCGACCATCGATGCATACGGTGAAGGAATGACCATTACTTCGGCAATGAAGAGTCTTACAGCAACTGTAAATTCTATGCTTGACTCCATCATTTATGACGGAACATGGGAAGAACATGTAGGAAAAGTAGAGAATCTTGGACTTGTATCCAAGGATGATATGTCTCTGAACTATGTCGGACTGCCGGAGGATACCACTCAGTGGAACGATGATTTTGGGCTGGAAGATTATAAGAAACTCGTAGCGGACATCTTTGACGGTAAGGTCGAAGTCAACAACAGCACAGATGAAATGCCGCAGGTATCTGTAAAATTAAATGTACGTCAGGGTACGATCAAATAACAAAAGGGAAAGGGAACAATAGTATGTCTGAATATGCAATTGAAATGCTGAATATTACCAAGCGTTTTCCCGGAATCGTGGCAAACGATAATATTACGCTTCAGTTGAAAAAAGGTGAGATTCATGCACTTCTTGGCGAAAATGGAGCCGGAAAATCAACACTGATGAGTATTCTGTTTGGTCTGTATCAGCCAGATGAAGGTGAGATTCGCAAAGACGGAAAGAAAGTGGAAATTAAGAATCCAAACGATGCCAATGATCTGCAGATCGGTATGGTACACCAGCACTTCAAACTGGTAGAATGTTTTTCCGTACTTGATAACATCATCCTTGGAGTAGAGACTACAAAACACGGTCTGTTAAAAAAAGACGATGCCAGAAAGAAAGTTATGGAACTGTCTGAGAAATACCATCTCCAGGTAGATCCGGACGCTCTGGTAGAGAACATTACAGTTGGAATGCAGCAGAGAACCGAGATTCTGAAGATGCTTTACCGTGACAACGAAATTCTGATTTTTGATGAGCCAACCGCTGTACTTACCGTGCAGGAAATCGCAGAACTCATGAAAATCATGAAAGGACTTGCAGCAGAAGGAAAAAGTATTCTTTTTATCACACATAAGTTGAATGAGATTATGGAAGTAGCAGACCGCTGCACTATCCTTCGCAAGGGAAAATACATCGACACTGTTAATATCAAAGACACGACCCCGGAAAAACTTTCTGCTATGATGGTAGGAAGAAATGTCAGCTTCAAAGTGGACAAAGCACCGGTAAAACCAGGCAAAGTAGTGCTGGATGTCAAAGGAATGACAGTTGCCGGTGAGAATCATAAGAAAGACGCAGTAAAGAACGTGTCATTCCAGGTAAGAGAGGGTGAGATCGTCTGCATCGCCGGAATCGATGGAAACGGTCAGAGTGAGCTGGTATACGGCCTTTCCGGTCTGTCAGAACTGAAATCAGGAACCATTCATATGAATGGTCAGGATCTCACAAAAGCATCTGTCCGCCAGAGATCCGTTCTCGGAGAGAGCCATATTCCGGAAGACAGACACAAACACGGTCTGGTACTTGATTATTCCCTGGAGAACAATATGGTACTCCAGACATATTTCAAGCCACAGTTCACTAATAAGTTCGGTTTCCTAAAGAAAAAAGAAATCAGAAGTTATGCAGAGAAACTGATCAACAAATTTGATGTCAGATCAAGCCAGGGTGCAGTGACAGTAGCAAGAACTATGTCAGGCGGTAATCAGCAGAAAGCCATTGTAGCCAGAGAAATCGATAAAGATCCATCATTCCTGATCGCTGTACAGCCAACCCGAGGGGTAGATGTAGGTGCTATCGAACTGATCCACAAACAGATTATCGAAGAGCGTGACAAAGGAAAAGCAGTACTTCTTGTCAGCCTGGAACTGGATGAGGTTATGGACGTTTCCGACAGAATCCTTGTTATGCATGAGGGAGAGATTGTCGGAGAATTCAAACCGGAAGAAGTAACAGTAGAAGAACTTGGCCTTTATATGACTGGCGCCAAGAGACAGGAGGTTTAAGAGATGAATAAAGAGAAAAAAAATATACTGTCGAATGGAGCTGTCCAGACCTTACTTGCGTCCCTGTTCTGTATTTTACTGGGACTTGTTGTAGGTTATATAGTACTTCTTGCCATCAACCCTGCAGGAGCAGGAAGAGCCATCACTGCAATCCTGCAGAACTTCCTGTATTTCCCAAGACCGGAAGTTGCACTGGAATATTTCGGAAGCACTCTTGCAAAAACGGCCCCGCTTCTGATGTGTACGCTGTCTGTCCTTTTTGCTTACAAAGTAGGTTTATTTAATATCGGAGCATCTGGACAGTATTCTGTAGGCGCCGGACTTGCATTGTATTTTGGGATTCATTACAATGCACCGTGGTGGGTATGCCTGATCATGGCAATGTTGGGCGGTGCAGTACTTGGTGCTGTCGCAGGTGCATTAAAGGCGTATTTGAACGTAAACGAAGTAATCGCATGTATCATGCTGAACTGGATCAGCCTGTATGCAGTAAACACAGTACTTACAGAGGTAAAAGAATCAGGAACTACTTATACACTTCCGCTTCGTACCAATAACCCCAATGCATTGATTCCTCACCTGGGACTTCAGCATTTATTTGCAGATAACCGTTATGTAACCATCGCCATCCCGCTGGCAGTTATTTTGGCTATTCTGGTATGGGTAATTCTTGATAAAACAAAGCTGGGTTATGAGCTGAAAGCAACCGGACTCTCCATCAATGCTGCAAAGTATGCAGGTATGAGAGAGAAGAAAAATATTATTCTTACAATGGCAATTTCCGGTGCACTTGCCGGACTGGGAGCAGGATTCCTGTACTTATGCGGAATCGAGCAGTGGTCCTGTGCACAGACAGCAGTTCCGAATATGGGATTCAACGGAATCGCAGCGGCATTCCTTGGTGGTATCCATCCAATCGGTGTTATTTTTTCTTCATTCTTTATCCAGCATATCACCAGTGGTGGTGCATATGTAGATAAAATGGTTTACTGCTCACAGATCTCAGACCTGATCGCAGCGATCATCATCTATTTCTGTGGATTTGTGTTATTTTTCAAACATGTAATGAGAAGCAGGATCCAGAAATCACAAGATAAGAAAAAGAACGCAGCAGAGAAGAAAGGAGGAGAATAAGCATGGCATTATTATTACAGTATACTCTGATCTACGCATCAGTATTATTACTGGTTGCACTTGGCGGCTGTTTCTCCGAACGAAGCGGAATCATTAACCTGGGTCTTGAAGGAATTATGGTTGCAGGAGCACTTGGCGGAGCGCTGGTCATGAAATATATGCCGAATCTCTCACCAGCAGCTATGGTGATCGGCGTTGTACTTGGCAGTGTAGTCTTTGGTATGATCTTTTCACTTCTTCTCGCAGTAGCAGCTATTAACTTTAATGCCGATCAGACACTGGTAGGAACTGCGATGAATATGCTGGCAACTGCAGCTGCAACTGTATTTGTAAAAGCCATCAACATGGCAGAGAACCCAAACAACGTAGCATCTACTATCCAGTACATCAATCAGAAAAAAGCATTCTCCATTGTAAAGATTGCAGGCTTTGAAGTAAACTGGTTTATGATTATCACAATTATACTTCTGATTCTGGCAAATGTTGTGTTATATCGTACACGTCTTGGGTTACGACTGATGGCATGTGGTGAACATCCGCAGGCAGCAGATTCTGTCGGAATCAATGTTTACAAAATGCGATATATTGGTGTTTTGATTTCCGGATTTCTGGGAGGACTTGGCGGTATCGTATATATTACAGCCGGTGTTTCCGAGTGGAAATTTGAGAACGGTGTTGCAGGTTTTGGATTCCTGGCACTGGCAGTTATGATCTTTGGACAGTGGAAACCTAATCTGATCGCACTGGCAGCTTTGCTGTTCGGACTTTTCCGTGCGTTATCCAATGTATATTCAGGATTTGATTTCCTCGCATCCCTGAACATTCCGGGAACATTCTATAAGATGCTTCCGTACATTATTTCCCTGCTTGTGCTTGCTGTTTCTTCCGGAAAATCAAAAGCACCGAAAGCGGAGGGAATTCCTTATGATAAAGGACAGCGATAAAAGCTAATTTATTTTTAAATAATGGAGGGTAAAAAGTTCTATGACAGAGCTTTTTCCCTCCATTCTATGTATATAAAAATATTTTTGACGGTTATTACACAGCATGAATAAACTGTTCTACATAATACAAAGCTGCTCCGATGGCCGGTGTATACTGGCCGTTAGTTCCAACCAGAATGTGGGTTTTGTCCAGGGTAAATGGTGTGGCAGAGTTGATATGTTCAGTAATATATTCAATATCTTCATCTGTAAAATAAGGAGCAAGATATCCACTGATAATGATCGGCGCATCAATAACCAGATTTAAATTTTTCATGGCAAATGCCAGATGATTAAGGTAGTCTTTCCAGATTTGTAAAAGCTGGGAAGATTTTTTTTCGCGTAAAAGCTGGAAAAATTCTTTTACTGTCATTCCTGAAGCCAGTTCCAGTGAATTGGCGGAACAGTAGGTTTCAAGACAGCCATGGTTTCCGCAGTAGCAGAGAGGACCGTCGGGATCAATACACATATGTTCCAGGGTACCGCTGTGCATGGAACTTCCCTGATGAATCTGATGATTGGTGATGATCGCGCCGCCAAGGTTTCTATTTAAAAGGAAGACAACGGCGCTGTCAAGTTCCGGATGATTCCAGAGCTCCAGAAAGGCGGCTGATTTGGAATCGTGTTCCAGATAACATGGATATGGCAGATATTGGGAAAAATCTTCCAGCTTCATACCTGCGTTGTTCATGATATTTCCATACAGTACAGTTGTGTGATCCGGGGAAGTGATTCCCTGGGTAGCGATGGAAACGCCGAGGATTTTCTCATCGTTATATTGTTTTTCGGCAATAAATTCTTTGATTTTGTCAGTGACCTGCCTGTAGTATTCGGGGGTGTTGGAATAGGGAAGCGGTATCGTGTCTGTATAAAAAGCATTTCCATACAGATCAACTGCAGTAATATGAAACATTTTTTTTAAGATGCCGATGCCAATGGAAATCTTAAAGTCGGATACGATCTGGATCGCATTTGCTTTACGTCCTCCGGTGGATTCGAAATATCCACTCTTTTCAATCAGACCTTCCTTTTCAAGCAGATTCAGATTCTGGCTGACTGTGGACAGCCCCATCTGCAATTCTTGCACGATCTGCATTTTTGATGTCATTTTTTTTCTGTAAATATATTGATAGACTTTGGATCTATTTATTTTCTTCAGACTGATAGTCGTTAATCCCTTTTCGCTCATAAGATTCTCCTGATTCTGTTATTAGATAAAGTTAAGTTCCATGTGTATTGTAGTATACAGTAAATAAAATTGCAATCAATGCGTGTGAACAGTTCAATAAAAATTCATGTTGACTGGTAAAACTATACAAAAACAGATTTCAAAAATTAGAATTTCTGTCAATGGATTTTTTTTGCAGAAAGATATATACTCAACTTATAGTTAAGATATAAGCGTAAGTCAAATACATAACAGATAATCAAAAGAAAACAAGTAAAAAACAGGGAGGATGCAACAATGAAGTTATCAATCAATGGAATCAAAGAACGTGAAGCATGGGAAAAGGCAGGAATCACACTTCCGGGTTATAATGTGGAAGCTGTTTCCGAGAAAGCAAAGAAAGAACCTGGCTGGGTACATTTCGGAATCGGAAATATTTTCCGTGTATTTATCGGTGGTATTGCAGATGGTCTTCTGGAAGAGGGAGTTCTGGACCGCGGCATTACCTGTGTGGAAACTTTTGACTATGATGTGGTAGATAAGATTTATGATCCATATGACAATCTGGGATTAAGTGTAATTCTTCACGGTGATGGAACCCGTGAGTACAAAGTAATCGGTGCTCTTGCAGAAGCAGTAAAAGCACAGTCTTCTGATGAAGCACAGTGGAACCGCCTGAAAGAAATCTTCACCAGTAAATCTCTGCAGATGGTTTCCTTTACAATTACAGAGAAAGGATATGCATTACAGAAAGCTGACGGAACATGGTTTCCGTTTGTAGAAGCAGATATCAAGAATGGTCCTGACAAAGCTACAGGCGCGATGGCAGTGTTGGTTGCAATGCTTTATGAGAGATATAAAGCAGGCAAATATCCGATCGCTCTGGTTTCCATGGACAACTGCTCACAGAATGGCGCAAAACTTCGTGAATCTGTCCTGACAATGACAAAAGAATGGCAGAAAGCCGGATTTGTAGATGAAGGATTTGTAAATTATGTAAGTAATGAGAAAGTGGTTGCTTTCCCATGGACAATGATCGATAAGATTACACCTCGTCCAAGCGAACAGATTGCAGCAGATCTTGAGAAACTTGGTGTTGAGAATATGCAGCCGGTGATCACAAGCAAGAAAACATACATTGCACCATTTGTAAATGCTGAGAAACCGCAGTACCTTGTAATTGAAGACAGCTTCCCGAACGGTCGTCCGGCTCTGGAGAAAGGTTTCGGCGTATATATGGCAGACAGAAATACAGTTAATCTTTCCGAGCGTATGAAAGTAACTGTATGCCTGAATCCTGTTCATTCTGCTACAGGTCCGCTGGGCGTAGTTCTTGGATACGATCTGTTTGCACATATGTTGAATACAAATGAAGATATGATGAAGATGGCGCGTATGATTGCTTATGATGAAGGTCTTCCGGTAGTGGCAAATCCAGGAATCCTTTCCCCTCAGGCATTTGTGGATGAGCTCTTCAATGACCGTTTCCCGAATGAATATCTGGGAGACACAAACCTTCGCCTGGCAGTAGATGTATCTCAGATGGTTGGTATCCGTTTTGGTGAGACAATTAAAGCGTATGTACAGAAATTCGGAGATGCGTCCAGACTGACAGCGATTCCTCTTGGTATTGCAGGATGGCTCAGATATATGCTGGGTGTAGATGATGAAGGAAACAAATTTGAACTTGCACCAGATCCAATGAATGAGGAACTTCAGGAGCAGTTTAAGGATATCGTAGTTGGCAAACCGGAGACATTCAGGGATCAATTAAAACCAATCCTTTCTAATGAGCGTCTGTTCTTTACTGATCTTTACAAAGATGGTGTAGGAGAGAAAATAGAGGATATGTTCCGTGAAATGATCGCAGGACCTGGTGCTGTAAGAGCGACTATACATAAATATGTGGGATAATTTTATTTGTCTGACTTGGGGAAAACAGTAAGTATCAGATATGTATTTACCTTTTGATCAAATTTGTGGACAGGTGAGCATTTTCTCTGATAAATAAAGACAGTTATGCATTATGAAATTGTGTGTTGAAATGGATATAGTACATTTGTCTGTCTAAAAAATTAAGATAATAAAATATATGGGGGACGCAAAAACAGCGTCCCCATATATTAACCAAAAAACAGCAAATTATTTCATATTCAGGAGGAAAATGAAAATGACAGAAGCGGTATTCGCAGCAGAGCCATCAAGGCTGTTGATCGCGGCAGCGGCAGGTATTGTATTGTTGCTGTTGCTTATTATCAAATTTAAAATTCACCCGGTATTATCCCTGTTGATTTCAGCTTTGTTCATTGGTCTCGGAGCGGGAATGCCGGTTCCGACTCTGGTAAGCACAGTGGAAAAAGGTGCCGGTGAGACACTGCAGGGAATTGTATTACTGATCGGTCTGGGTTCTTTATTCGGTGGGATCCTGGAAGTATCAGGAGGCGCACAATGTGTGGCTCAGACACTGGTAAATAAGTTCGGTGAGAAAAAGGCAGGAATTGCCCTTGGAATCACAGGACTGGTAGTCGGAACTACAGTATTCTTTGAAGCAGGTGTGGTAATCCTGATTCCACTGGCATTCGGACTTGCAAAGAAAACAAAGAAATCTACCTTATATTATGTAATTCCATTATTAGCAGGTCTTGCAACTGGTTTTGCATTTATCCCGCCATCAGCAGGATCTGTACTTGTTGCGAATATGCTGAATGTAGATCTGGGTGTTATGATTGCAGTGGGTGTGCCGGTCGGTATTCTTTCATTAATTTTTGCCGGAATTTTATGGTCAAAATTTATTGGCAGCCGTATTAATACAGGACTTCCGTCCAATATTCAGGAAGTCAGAGAAGAAGAGGAAGCAAATTTTCCGAAGTTCTCTACTGTATTATGTATCATTCTTGTTCCACTGGTTCTGATCCTTTGTAGCACAGTTTCTGCGTATATTCCTGGAATTGATGGAATCCGCCCGGTACTGGAATTCCTTTGAACACCATTTGTAGCGCTGATCATTGCAGTATTATTTGCAATGTATTTCCTTGGAAAGAAGCAGGGGTATGACGGAGATCAGCTGAAGAAGATTATGGATCGTTCCCTTCGCCCTACAGGACAGATCCTTCTGGTCATTACAGGCGGTGGAATCATCCGCTGGGTTCTACAGGACTGCGGCATGGGCGATATCATCGGACCGGCACTTGAAAAGAGTGGACTTCCGTTGGTTCTTGTAGCATTCCTGATCGCAGGACTGATCCGTGCATCTGTAGGTGCAGCAGTTGTGGCGATGACAATGGCTGCAGGAATCATGGCAGCGATGCCTGGAGTTGCAGGATTGTCCCCTGTTTACCTGGCTGCTATGGTCTGTGCGATCAATGGCGGTGCAACTGCATTCAGCCATGTAAATGATTCCGGATTCTGGCTGGTAAGTTCTCTGCTTGAGATTGATGAAAAGACAACCTTAAAATCATGGACAATGATGGAAACAATTATAGGATTCACAGGACTGATCTGTGCGATTGTGATCAGTATGTTCGCATAGGAAGGTTGAGTTGATTCTGGTAAGCTGTATCAGATGAAGTTATGATGTAATTAAGAAAGGCACCTGTATATTGGAGATATCTCCATTTATACAGGTGCCTGTTTTCGTAAAAAAGATTATTTATTTTTTACGCCGCTAATTGTAACTTGCAGAATGGGTTTGCCAATCGGCAAAATATAAAAAAGCTGATTTACGCAGAACCGTATTAATGATATACTACTTAAATGAGCCTGCGTTGAAACGTTAAAGTATCAACGGACGGATATGGGAAAAGTAAAACGAAGCTATCCGTTTTATGGTTAGCTACAGTAAAAATCTGAAAGGATAAAAATATGATCGTAACTTTAATTGAAAAGGTGTACTCATTTCTATGGGGAGATTTATTAAAAATTCCGCTTCCGGGAGGAAGTAGTCTGGGAATTTCGCTTCTGATTCTTTTGCTGATACCGACGGGAATTTATTTTACAATTCGGACGAGATGCCTGCCTATCAGGCTTTTTCCGGATATGCTGAAAGCATTGGTTGAGAAGAAAGGTAAGGATGACAAGAGCAGTCTGTCTTCATTCCAGACACTGATCGTTTCTACGGCTACGAGAGTCGGAATGGGAAATCTGGTCGGTGTGGTAGCTGCGGTTTCGGCAGGCGGTGCAGGTGCGGTATTCTGGATGTGGGTGACTGCTATCATTGGTTCTTCTACTGCATTTATAGAAGCAACACTGGCACAGCTTTTTAAAGAAAAAGATCCTCTTTATGGAGGATACAGAGGCGGTCCTGCCTATTATATCCACCATTATATAGAAGAAAGACAGGGAAAGAAGAAAAAGAAAGTGCTTTTGTCAGTGCTGTTTGCCATTTCCGGTCTGATCTGCTGGTGCGGGATCAGTCAGGTGATCAGCAACTCTGTAGCATCATCTTTTGAAAATGCGTTTTCTATTCCGCCCTTATATACAACTATGGGGTTGACAATTATTGCAGCGGTAATTGTTCTGAGAAAGAATGCCACAGTTAAAGTTCTGGATCTGCTGGTGCCGGTTATGGCTGTATTTTATTTCGTGATCACGCTGTTTATTATTTTTACAAATATTGGAAGCCTTCCGGGAGTGTTCAGTAAGATATTCAGAGAAGCATTTGGGCTGCGTCAGGTGGCTGCCGGCGGATTTGGCGCTGTGTTAATGAATGGAATTAAAAGAGGTCTGTTTTCAAATGAGGCAGGTTCCGGTTCTGCTCCCTGTGCTGCAGCAGCGGCGGAATGTGATCAGCCGGTAAAGGCAGGTCTGGTGCAGGCGTTGGGTGTATTTGTAGATACTATTGTGATTTGCAGTTGTACAGCTATGATCATGCTTCTGGTACCGGAAAGGGTGACTGCAGGGCTGTCCGGAATGAATCTGTTACAGACTGCTATGGACTACCATCTGGGAAAGTTCGGAGTAATTTTTATCGCGGTTACGTTGTTTATGTTTAGCTTTTCTACTTTTCTTGGTATTCTGTTTTATGCCAGAAGTAATGTGGCGTATTTATTCGGGGATAAGTGGTGCTGGCAGACGGCCTATAAGATTCTGGCGCTGGTAATGCTGTTTATCGGTGGAATTGCAGCCTATACATTTGTGTGGGACCTGGGAGATGTGGGAATTGGATTAATGACGATTTTTAATATTCTTGTTTTGTATCCTCTGGCTCCGAAGGCACTGGGAGAGCTGAAGGAGTATGAGGCAGGCCGCGTGAAGTCTGGTACAGGGCATAAAGTGTCCGGTAGTAATATTGACAAATAGTCTGCGTATGATTACAATAGCAGATAAGCGGTCTCTGCTGTTGTGCAGTGACGCAGTTGAATTACGCAAGAATGTCGCAGGAAAGGAATTAGAGAAATGAGCAAATGGGAAGAAAACGTCCGTAAAGTAATACCATATACACCAGGTGAACAGCCTAACCAGCCGGATATGATTAAACTGAATACAAACGAGAATCCATATCCTCCTGCACCTGGGGTAGAAAAAGCACTGAAAGACATGGATACAGATACTATGAGACTTTATCCGGATTCAACAGCAGGAGATTTGGTACATGCCATCGCGGAGAATTATGGACTGAAAGATGAGCAGGTTTTTGTAGGAGTAGGTTCTGACGATGTTCTTGCTATGAGCTTTCTGACATTCTTTAATTCAGAGAAGCCGGTTCTGTTTCCTGATATTACGTATTCGTTTTATGATGTCTGGGCCGACCTGTTTCGTATCCCATATGAGAGACCGGCACTGGATGAGAACTTTCATATAAAAAAGGAAGACTATTTCAGAGAAAATGGCGGAATTGTTTTTCCAAATCCAAATGCGCCGACCGGTGTGGAGATGCCATTAGAGGATGTGGAAGATATTATCTCTCATAATCCGGATGTGATAGTAATTGTAGATGAAGCATATGTGGATTTTGGTGGCCGGTCAGCATTGCCGCTGATCGAAAAGTATGATAACCTTCTGGTTGTACAGACTTTTTCAAAATCCCGTTCCATGGCCGGCATGAGAATTGGTTTTGCCTGTGGTAATAAGAAACTGATCAAATTCCTGAATGATGTGAAATATTCTTTTAACTCTTATACTATGGATCGCACAGCGCTTGCTGCCGGTGTGGCAGCTGTGAAGGATCATGCATACTTTGAGGAGACCTGTAATAAAATCATAGAGACACGTGAATGGACAAAGAAAGAACTGAAAGCACTGGGATTCTCTTTCCAGGATTCCAAGTCCAATTTTATCTTTGCTACTCATGAGAACTGCCCGGCTTCAAAGCTTTTTGAGGCGTTGAGAGAGCAGCATATTTATGTGCGCTATTTTCCGAAAGATAGGATCAACAACTTCCTTCGTATTACCATCGGAACAAGAGAAGAAATGCAGACTTTTATTGACTTTTTAAAAAAATATCTGAAATAAAATCTAGGAGGCTTTATGGAGGCACTGGTACATTGGTTCTCGCAGAACCTGTCACAATATATTTCGCCGGAAGGAGCGGTGTTTATTATTTCAATGATTCCGCTGCTGGAGCTTAGAGGGGGACTGCTAGCAGCATCTCTGCTTAAGATTTCGGCAGCAAAGGCGATTCCGCTTTGCATTGTTGGAAATATTATTCCGATTCCTTTTATTCTGCTGTTTATCAGACAGATATTTAAGGTATTAAAGAAGACCAAACTTTTCAGGGGACTGATCATCAGACTGGAGAATCGTGCAATGAAGAAAAGTGATCAGGTAAAGAAATATGAATTCTGGGGCCTGATGTTGTTTGTAGGAATTCCGCTTCCGGGAACAGGAGCATGGACAGGATCTCTGATCGCATCTCTTCTGGAAATTGATATTAAGAAATCATCTATGGCAATCCTCTGCGGGATTATCATGGCAACAGTGATCATGTATATTGTTTCTTATGGACTGGTGGGAAATCTGGTACATTAACCAGATCAGCTAAAATGATGTCAGGATCCGGAGGCAGATGTCTCCGGATCTTTTTTATCCGGTGAACGTCGATTCTGTCATTTTTCTGTCGTTCAAAATATCTTGCCAACAGAACAAATCTGGAATAATATGGTAATGTAGACAGAGGAAAAAAAATGTGTTAAGATAAAATAAATTCAGTTATTGTTTTGGACAGTAACAAAATCTGATATTCATGTCATTTCTGACAGATTATCCCATTAACATTTATGAAGAAGCTTTATAAAAAGAGCATATATACTCACAGATGCATAATAAATAAAAAACATGAAATCAAAATAATTGTAATCATGAATTTGACAAAGAGCAGAGGATTATTTTATGAGAGAAAAGTATGAATCATTATCACTGGCAACTTTAAAGGAATTGGCAAAGGCCAGAGGATTAAAAGGGATTTCTACATTAAGAAAACCGGAATTGATCGAGAGAATGCTTCACGAAGATGAACTGGAAAAGGCTTCAAAAGCAGAGGAAAATGTACAGGAAAAACTACAGGAGAGTGCAGTGGAGAGAACTCAGCAGCACAGCAGACCACAGCATTACGGCAGGAATCAGGAACGTGGACAGGACAGAGGACAGGAGCGTACACAGGATAAAAACCAGGACCGTCAGACAGAGCATGTGCAGGAAAGAAGTCAGGAAAGTCAGGCTGACAGAACACAGGAGAGACCACAGTACCATGCACCGGCTGAGACTGTACAGCAGCTCGACAGCGGGGAACGTGCAGACGGAATCCTGGAGGTACTTCCTGACGGATATGGCTTTATCCGTTGTGAGAATTATCTGCCAGGTGAGAATGATATCTATGTTTCACCGTCTCAGATCCGCAGATTTAATCTGAAAACAGGAGATATTATCAAAGGAAACATCCGTATTAAGACACAGGGAGAGAAATTCAGTGCCCTTTTATATGTAACGTCTATTAATGGATTCCATCCAAGTGAAGGACAGAAACGATATAATTTCGAAGATATGACACCGGTTTTTCCGAATGAGAGACTTAAAATGGAAAGACCAGGCGGTACAGTTGCCATGAGAATCGTGGATTTGATCAGTCCGATCGGTAAAGGTCAGAGAGGTATGATCGTGTCTCCTCCGAAAGCTGGTAAGACAACCCTTTTAAAAGATGTTGCGAAATCTATCCTGAAAAATAATCCGGATATGCATCTGATCATTCTTCTGATCGATGAGCGTCCTGAGGAGGTTACGGATATTAAAGAGGCCATCCGCGGTGATAATGTAGAGGTTATTTATTCCACCTTTGATGAGTTGCCGGAACATCATAAACGTGTATCAGAGATGGTAGTAGAGCGTGCACGCCGCTTGGTAGAGCATAAGAAAGATGTTACCATTCTTCTTGATTCTATTACAAGGCTGGCGAGAGCATACAACCTGATCATTCCGCCAAGCGGAAGAACTCTTTCCGGTGGTCTGGATCCGGCGGCTCTTCATATGCCGAAGAGATTTTTCGGTGCTGCCAGAAATATGAGAGAGGGTGGCAGCCTTACGATTCTTGCCACTGCACTGGTTGACACAGGAAGCAAGATGGATGATGTGATCTATGAGGAATTTAAGGGAACAGGCAACATGGAATTGGTTCTTGACCGTAAACTGCAGGAAAAACGGGTATTCCCGGCCATCGACATTCAGAAGTCCGGTACAAGAAGAGAAGACCTGCTACTTAATAAAGAGGAACAGGAAGCCGTATATATTATGCGTAAAGCTCTGAATGGCATGAAGTCCGAGGATGCAGTAGAACAGATACTGAATATGTTTGCGCGAACCAGAAATAACGAGGAGTTTGTGCAGACTGTAAAAAAACAGAAATTTTTCTGAAATAGCTTGCATTCCACAGGTCTATATGTTATACTCATAAAGCTGTTTAATAGTAAATTCGTCAAATGAATACGAATAGAAAATAGAATCTTTACAGAGAGGTGAAAATCATGAGAGAAGGAATCCATCCTAATTATTATCAGGCAACTGTAACCTGCAACTGTGGAAACACTTTTGTAACAGGATCTACAAAACAGGACATCCACGTAGAAATCTGCTCTAAATGTCATCCATTCTATACAGGTCAGCAGAAGGCAGCTCAGGCTCGTGGACGTATCGATAAGTTCAATAAGAAATACGGCCTGAAATAATCAGAATATAGTATGAATTGAGAAGGTTGAGGTTGGGAAATCTCAGCCTTTCTTGTTTTCTTAAATATTTTCTTTAGGAGAAAAGAATGAAATCATCAAATATCGGCGGCCAGGCTGTGATGGAAGGCATTATGATGCGCCATAAAGATAAATATTCCATTGCTGTCCGCAGGCCGGACAATGAGATTGAATTAAAAGTAGAAGACTACAAGTGTACATTCGGAAATGCGAAATTTTTGAAATATCCGCTGATCCGCGGTGTAGTCAGCTTCGTAGATTCTCTGGTAGTGGGTACCAAATGCCTGATGTATTCTGCCGAGATCGCAGGAGATGAAGAGGACGAAGAGGAGACGCAGAAGAATGCTGCACTTTCAGAGGAAGAGCGTGCAGCTAAGAAGGCAAAAGAAGATAAGCAGTTCAAATGGCTGCTGTATGTGACTGTTGCTATTTCCATTGTAGTATCTATTGCTGCATTTATGCTGCTTCCGTATGCATTGGCGAGCCTTTGCAGAAAAGTGGGAGCCTCTGAGTTTGTAGTTACAGTAGTAGAGGCGTTCGTGAAGCTTGCATTATTTATGGGATATATGCTTCTGATTTCCAGAATGAAAGATATTCAGAGAACGTTCATGTATCATGGTGCTGAGCATAAATGTATTAACTGCGTAGAACATGGACTTCCGCTTACAGTGGAGAATGTTCTGGCAAGTTCCAGACAGCATAAACGGTGTGGAACCAGCTTCCTGTTTCTGGTTATGCTGGTCAGTATTTTCCTGCATTTTATTTTTGTACTGGTTCCGGTTTACTGGGTGAGATTATTCGGAAGACTTCTCATGGTTCCGGTTGTTGCCGGAATTTCATTTGAAATTATCCAGTGGGCAGGCAGATCTGACAGTAAGATTGCAGATTTCTTCAGCAAACCGGGTCTGGCAATGCAGAAACTGACAACTAAGGAGCCGACAGCAGATATGGCAGAAGTTGCTATTAAAGCAGTAGAAGCTGTTTTTGACTGGAGAGCATATCTGAAGGAAGAGTTTGGCGTTGAAGTTCCGCCGGCAGAAGAGACTGAAGCAGCTGAGCAGACTGCTGTTTGATTAAGTGAGAATAGAAAGGTGTAACTCCATGAACGGAGAAACTCTGACAGGATTATTAAAAAAAGGACAAAATATCCTTGCACAGGCAGGGATTCAGGAAGCCGGGCTGGATGCCTGGCTCCTTCTGGAATATACCACAGGAAAAAGCCGGGCGTATTATTTTGCACACGGGGAAGAATGTGTTACAGCAGAGTCTGCAAAACGGTATCTGGAACTGATCGGCAGACGCGCTGAACACATACCTCTGCAGCATCTGACGCATCAGGCTTTTTTTATGGGATATGAATTTTATGTAAATGAGAATGTGCTGGTACCGAGACAGGATACGGAAACACTGGTGGAATCGGCACTTGAATGTATGAAAAATACGAATTCAGAAGAATCAGGGAAGGGACCTCATGTGCTGGATATGTGTACAGGTTCCGGATGTATTCTGATCAGCCTTCTGAAAGAGCTGCCGCAGGCATATGGAACCGGCGTGGATCTGTCGGAACCGGCTCTGGAAGTAGCAAGGCGGAATGCACAGGTCCTGGAAGTAAATGACAGGGCTGAATTTGTAAAAAGTAATCTGTTTTCGGCACAATACTTTATAAATGAAGGAAGTCCGGATACAGAAAATGAAAATAATAATGGAAATCATACCATAGCCTATGATATGATTATCTCAAATCCGCCATACATCCCGACTGCGGAAATCGAGGGGCTTATGGACGAAGTAAAACTTCATGATCCCCGGATGGCACTGGATGGTATGGAAGATGGCCTGTATTTTTACAGGACTATTACTGAACAGGCAGGAGACTATCTTGTTCCGGGCGGCTGGCTTTTATATGAGATCGGATGCAGCCAGGGAGAAGATGTGGCAGAACTTTTACGAAAAGAAGGATTTGAGGATGTTGAGATAAGACAGGATCTCGCCGGACTTGACCGGGTGGTCTTTGGACGAAAGAAAATATAGGAGGAGAAACATGTTTGATAAATTAGATGATCTGCTCATCCGCTTCGAAGAAGTGCTTAATGAGCTTGGAGAGCCTGGTGTTACAGATAATCAGGAACATTTCCAGAAGCTGATGAAAGAACAGAGTGATCTGCAGCCAATCGTAGATGCTTACCGCGAATATAAGAAGAATAAGGAGACGATCCAGGACAGTCTGTCCATGCTTGAAGAAGAGAAAGATGAAGACATGCGTGAGATGCTCAAAGAAGAGCTGGCTGATGCAAAGAAGAATGTAGAAGAACTGGAGCATGAGCTTAAGATCCTGCTTCTCCCGAAGGACCCGAATGATAATAAGAACGTTATCGTTGAGATCCGTGCAGGTGCAGGTGGAGATGAAGCAGCTCTCTTTGCTGCTGAAATTTATCGTATGTATGTGAAATATGCAGAATCCCGTCGTTGGAAAACTGAGATGATGAGCCTTAATGAAAACGGTATCGGAGGATTTAAAGAAGTCACATTCATGATCACAGGTGCGGGAGCATATTCCAGACTGAAATATGAGAGTGGTGTACATCGTGTACAGCGAGTTCCGGAGACAGAGTCAGGCGGACGTATCCATACATCTACCTGTACAGTTGCCATTATGCCGGAAGCAGAGGAAATTGACTTCCATCTGGATATGAATGACTGTAAGTTCGATGTGTTCCGTGCATCCGGTAATGGTGGACAGTGTGTCAATACTACTGACTCCGCTGTACGACTGACTCATATTCCTACAGGTATCGTTATTTCCTGTCAGGATGAGAAGTCACAGCTTAAGAACAAAGACAAAGCGCTGAAAGTTCTGCGTTCCCGTCTGTATGAGATGGAACTTGCGAAGCAGCATGATGCTGAGGCAGAAGCAAGAAGAAGCCAGATCGGAACAGGAGATCGATCTGAGAAAATCAGAACTTACAATTTCCCACAGGGACGTGTAACAGATCACAGAATCAAACTGACACTGCACAGACTTGAGAATATCTTAAATGGTGATCTGGACGAGATCATTGACAGCCTCATTGCCGCAGACCAGGCAGCGAAGCTGAGTAATCTGCAGGAAGAATAAAACTGGGGAATTGCCGGACAGGGAAACGGCAATATATTAAGAAACAGCTGAAAACGCATGATATAAGGAGAAGGAAAACAGGAGGAAAATATTTATGCAGAAAACAGCACTTGTAATTATGGCAGCAGGAATTGGGAGCCGTTTTGGAAAAGGAATCAAGCAGCTTGCGCCAGTGGGACCGCAGGGTGAGATCATTATGGATTATTCTATTCATGATGCACTGGAAGCCGGATTTAACAAAGTGGTATTTATCATCCGTAAGGATCTGGAAGAAGAATTTCGTAAAGTAATCGGTGAGCGCATTGAGAAGATTACAGAAGTAGAATATGTATTCCAGGAATTGGATGATCTGCCGGAAGGATTTACCAAACCTGCAGAACGTACAAAACCATGGGGAACAGGACAGGCAGTACTTGCTGCAAAGAAAGTTTTGGATGAGCCGTTTATCGTTATCAATGCTGATGATTATTATGGAAAGGAGGCCTATGTGAAAGTGCATGAATACCTTGTACAGGAACAGCCGGAGGATGGAAAGATTCATATCTGCATGGCGGGCTTCAGACTTGGAAATACATTGAGTGATAACGGAAGTGTTACAAGAGGAATCTGCAATATTGAGAATGGACAGCTTACAGGTGTAACAGAAACGCATGATATATTTAAAACTGCGACAGGTGCCGAGTCAAGAAAAGCTGACGGAAGCGTACAGGAACTGGATGTTAAGGATCTGGTTTCCATGAATATGTGGGGACTGACACCTGATTTTATGGAAATCCTTGAGAAGGGATTTGTGGAGTTCCTCGGCGGACTGACACAGGATGATATTAAGAAAGAATACCTGCTTCCTGAACTGGTAGATCACCTGATCAAAAATGGAAGTGCCAAGGTGGATGTTCTGGAAACAAAAGATACATGGTTCGGTGTAACTTATCAGGAAGATAAAGAAACAGTAATGAACGCATTTAAGAATCTCACAGAAGCAGGTGTGTATCCGCAGGGGCTTTATAAATAAGACAGGCAAGGCACAGCGAGTGTGAATATCGTCAGATCCGAGGCATAAAGTGGTATATAGGCAAGCGGACATGATATAAGAAGCATTGTGAGTAAAGGAGAACTATTATGGGAAAATATTTTGGAACAGATGGATTTCGTGGAGAAGCTAATGTCAAACTGACAGTAGATCATGCATTTAAAGTAGGACGTTATGTTGGCTGGTATTACGGAAGAGAACATAAGGCCAAAATCGTGATCGGAAAAGATACAAGAAGAAGCAGTTATATGTTTGAGTATGCACTTGTTGCAGGTCTGACTGCATCAGGTGCGGATGTATATCTTCTTCATGTAACGACTACTCCGAGCGTTTCCTATGCAGTACGTACTGAAGATTTTGATTGTGGAATTATGATCTCTGCAAGCCACAATCCATTTTATGACAATGGAATTAAGCTTCTCAACGGCAACGGACAGAAGATTGAGGCAGAAGTTGAGGCAAGAATCGAGGCATATCTCGATGGTCTGATCGAGGATCTGCCGCTTGCAACAAAAGAAGACATCGGACGTACTATTGACTTTGCATCCGGAAGAAACCGTTACATCGGACATCTGATCTCTATTCCGAGCCGTGATTTCAAGGGTGTGAAAGTAGGTCTTGACTGTGCAAACGGAAGCTCTTCTGCAATTGCAAAGAGTGTATTTGATGCACTTCAGGCAAAGACTTATGTAATCCATAATCAGCCTGACGGCACAAATATCAATACAAACTGCGGTTCTACGCATATTGAAGTTCTGCAGAAATATGTGGTTGATAATGGCCTGGATATCGGATTTGCATATGATGGTGATGCTGACCGCTGTATTGCTGTTGATCATAAAGGAAATGTGATCGACGGTGACAAGATCATGTATGTATGTGGAAAATATCTCAAAGAACAGGGCAGATTAAAGGGCGATACTGTAGTAACAACTGTTATGTCAAACCTTGGTCTGTATAAATCTCTGGAAAGAGAAGGCATGAGATATGAACAGACAGCAGTTGGAGATAAATATGTAGCTGAGAATATGATGGAGAATGGTTACAGCCTGGGCGGTGAGCAGTCCGGACATATTATCTTCAGCCGTTATGCTGCAACTGGTGACGGAATCCTTACTTCTCTGATGGTAATGGAAGCATGCATAGAAAAGAAAGCAACTCTTTGTGATCTTGCAAAGGAGATGAAGGTATATCCGCAGCTTCTGAGAAATGTGCGTGTAGCAGATAAGAAAACTGCAAGAGAGAATCCAAAAGTGATCGCAGCAGTAAATCAGGTTGCAAAGGAACTGGGTGCCGACGGACGTATCCTTGTACGTGAGAGCGGTACAGAACCTCTGATCCGTGTTATGGTAGAGGCAGGAACTGATGAGCTTTGCCATGAAAACGTAGATCGTGTAGTGAAAGTAATGGAAGCAGAAGGGCTGATCGTTGACTGATCCGCTGACAAAGGAATTACATGAAGAGTAAAAGAACTGGATTATTTCTGGCTGCAGGCTGTCTGAGCCTTACTGTCCTGACGGGCTGCAGTACAGAGGATACAAGAAATTATAAACAGGCAGCACAGGATCTGGAGAATGGAAATTATGAGACCGCGCTGGAGGAATACGAAACTGTGATCTCTGCAGGTGTGAAACTGGCTCAGTCTTACAGGGGAGCGGGTGTGGCTCAGCTGAAGCTGGGAAATTATGAGGATGCCATAACAGATTTCAGTAATGCACTGGCATGTGAAAAAGTAGGCAAGAAGCTGAAAAAAGATATTCTATCTTACAGAGCTGCGGCTTATCTGAAGACAAAAGCATATGATGAAGCAATGGCTGACTGTCAGGCGTTGGCAGAGTCGTATGATATGGATGCAGATCTGTATTTTCTGACGGGTGAGACTGCACTTGCCATGGATTCTTATGAAGAAGCGTCTTCCAATTTCGAGCAGGCGTACAGTGAAGATGCCACTTATGACAGAGCACTTCAGATTTACGAAGCATATCTGGATAAAGATATGGAAGCAGACGGGACTCGTTACCTGGAGGCAGCACTTTCCGGCACAGCTAAAAATGCACAGGATCATTGTGATAGAGGCAGAGTTTATTATTATATGGACGACTATGATAATGCCGCTGAGGAACTGAAGCAGGCAGTAGAAGGTGATAATACAGAGGCTCTGGCTCTGCTTGGAATGGTATATATGGAGCAGGGAGACAGTGCAAATGCGAGGACTATGTTCCAGCAGTATGTATCACAGGCAGACAACGGGGCGAAGGGCTTTAACGGACTTGCTCTGTGTGATATAGAGGATGGAGATTATGACAGTGCACTCTCTAATATTGCAAGTGGCATTCATGTAGCAGATGATAAAGATTTGCAAAGCCTGCTGTTCAATGAGATCGCAGTGTATGAGAAGAAACTGGATTTTCAGACTGCACTGCAGAAATCAAAAGAATATCTGGAGTTATATCCGGGTGATAAGACTGTAAAGAAAGAACTGGCATTTCTTAATACCCGTGTAAGTGGAGCAAATACGGATTCTGAGGAAAGCTCAGATACTGCTGATAGTAATGCGGCGGATGCAGCGGCTGACACCGCAGATACAGATAACACTGACAGTGCGCAGTAATTAACCAAATCATTCGTCTGACTAAGGAGATATTATGGAAGAATTTGGAAAGCTGGAAGAACGTGTCGTTCTTGTGGGAGTTCAGACAGGAGATAATGACAATGTAGAAGAATCTCTGGATGAGCTTGAGGAGCTTGCGTCTACTGCGGGAGCTGTTACGGTCGGAAAGATTATACAGAATCGTGAGGCGGTACATCCGGGAACTTATATTGGAAAAGGTAAGATTGAAGAGGTCCGTGCACTGGTATATGCTATGGATGCTACGGGAATTATCTGTGATGATGAACTCTCTCCGGCACAGTTAAATAATCTGGAGCGGGAACTGGACTGCAAGGTCATGGACAGAACGTTGTTGATCCTGGACATTTTTGCGGCGCGTGCAATTACCAGTGAGGGTAAGATACAGGTGGAACTTGCCCAGCTTCGTTACAGAGCCGCACGTCTGGTAGGATTAAGAGAATCTTTGTCTCGTCTGGGTGGTGGAATTGGAACCAGAGGTCCGGGTGAGAAGAAACTGGAGACTGACCGGCGTTTGATCCGAACAAGGATTTCTGCGCTGAAGCAGGAATTATTGCAGGTTGAGAAACACAGAGAACTGATCCGCTCAAGCCGCGCCAGAGGAAATATGAAGGCTGCGGCGATCGTAGGCTATACAAATGCAGGAAAGTCCACTTTGTTAAATAAGCTGACAGGTTCAGATGTTCTGTCAGAGGATAAATTATTTGCAACGCTGGATCCGACCACCCGTCTGCTGAATCTGGATGACGGGCAGCAGATTCTGCTGACAGATACAGTAGGATTTATTCATAAGCTGCCACATCATCTGGTAGAAGCATTTAAGAGTACACTGGAAGAAGCGAAATATGCGGATTATATCATTCATGTTGTAGATTGTTCCAATACTCAGGCTGAAATGCAAATGCATGTCGTATACGAGACACTGCGGGAACTTGGGGTGATGGGGAAGAAGATCATTACACTTTTTAATAAACAGGATGCTCCGGGTGCTGCAGTGTTGAGAGATTTTAAAGCGGACTATACACTGAAGATATCTGCAAAAACAGGAGAAGGACTGGAAGATCTGAATGATCTGCTGGAGAAACTTCTGGCTGATGAGCAGATCTATGTGGAACGTCTTTTTCCGTATCAGGAAGCTGGAAAAATTCAGCTTATTCGAGAGTACGGACAGTTGATCTCAGAAGAATATACGGACACAGGCATTGCTGTAAAAGCAAGAGTGCCTAAGGAAATCTATCCAAAAGTTGTATAAAAACGGTAGCTTGTCATGAAGTGAACAGCACTGTGAATGTTTGCAAAACTGTATGAAAATAAGAACATATGTTTACTTTTTTGGAGAAATATATGTTATTATATGAATATAAAAAAATTCTGATAAGCAGATTTTGATGAAAAAATATTTTTTAAGCTAAAACACCATATATTGTGCCTTTTGATGAAAATGGGAACATTATATGGTGTTTTTCTGTGTTGACGAAAGAGAGATACTCTGATACAATAGACCTACAGCGTTTACCGGGAGCGGAGCAAACGGTAAACAGCAGTGTCCTTGACAGGGCACACGAACAAGAGAAGATGGGGGCATTAATTATGTTTCAGGTTGTAAAACGTGACGGTGAAATGGACGAATTCAGAATTGGCAAGATCACAGCTGCGATCCATAAAGCCTTTGATGCAAAAGAAAAAAATTACAGCGAAGAGATGATTGATCTTCTGGGACTTCGTGTTACTTCTGATTTTCAGAAGAAGATTGCGGACAATAAAATTACAGTAGAAGAGATCCAGGACAGTGTAGAGAACGTACTGATCCAGGCTGGCTACGCAGACGTAGCCAAGGCATATATCCTTTACCGCAAGCAGAGAGAAAAAGTACGCAACATGAAATCTACGATTCTTGATTATAAAGAAATTGTTAACAGTTACGTAAAGGTTGAAGATTGGCGTGTAAAAGAGAATTCTACAGTTACCTATTCTGTTGGCGGTCTGATCTTAAGCAACTCCGGTGCAGTCACTGCAAACTACTGGCTGTCCGAAATTTATGATAATGAAATTGCAGATGCACACAGAAATGCAGATATTCATATTCATGATCTTTCTATGCTGACAGGATACTGCGCAGGATGGTCATTAAAGCAGCTGATACAGGAAGGACTTGGCGGTATTGAGGGTAAGATCACATCTTCGCCTGCAAAGCATCTGAGTGTACTCTGTAATCAGATGGTAAACTTCCTCGGAATCATGCAGAATGAATGGGCAGGTGCGCAGGCGTTCTCCTCTTTTGACACATATCTGGCGCCTTTTGTCAAAGCAGACAACTTAAGCTATCCTGAAGTAAAGAAATGCATTGAATCATTTATCTATGGAGTAAATACTCCGAGCAGATGGGGAACACAGGCACCGTTCTCCAACATCACACTCGACTGGACGGTACCGGATGATCTTGCAGAGCTTCCTGCTATCGTAGGCGGCAAGAATATGGACTTTAAATACAAAGATTGTAAGAAAGAGATGGATATGATCAACAAGGCATTCATCGAAACTATGATCGAGGGAGATGCCAATGGACGTGGATTCCAGTATCCGATTCCGACGTATTCCATTACAAAAGAGTTTGACTGGTCTGATACGGAGAATAACCGTCTGCTTTTTGAGATGACATCTAAATATGGAACTCCGTATTTCTCAAACTATATTAACAGTGATATGAAACCAAGTGATATCCGAAGCATGTGCTGCCGTCTGCGCCTGGACTTAAGAGAACTGCGCAAGAAGAGCGGTGGGTTCTTTGGATCAGGCGAGAGTACAGGATCTGTAGGTGTAGTAACGATTAATATGCCGCGTATTGCATATCTTTCCAAGACACCGGAAGAATTTTACAATCGTCTGGACCGTATGATGGACATTTCAGCCCGTTCTCTTCATATTAAGAGAGAAGTTATTGGCAAATTGTTGGACGAGGGATTATATCCGTATACTAAGAGATACCTGGGAAGCTTTTCCAATCATTTTTCTACCATCGGTCTGGTTGGAATGAATGAGGTTGGTCTGAATGCGCGTTGGTTAGGCGGAGATATGTCTGACGAGAATACTCAGAAGTTTACTAAAGAGGTTCTGATTCATATGAGAGAGCGTCTTTCTGATTATCAGGTTAAATATGAGGGTGAGCTTTTTAATCTGGAGGCAACTCCTGCAGAGTCTACTGCATACCGTCTGGCAAAACATGACAGAAAACGCTGGCCGGATATCAAAACTGCAGGAAAGAAAGGAGATACTCCTTACTATACAAATAGTTCTCATCTTCCGGTTGAATACACAACAGATATTTTTGATGCACTTGATATTCAGGATGACCTGCAGACATTGTACACTTCAGGTACTGTATTCCATGCATTTATCGGTGAGAAGCTTCCGGACTGGAAGGCAGCAGCAGCCCTGGTCCGCAAGATTGCAGAGAATTATAAACTGCCGTATTATACCATTTCACCTACATATTCTGTATGTAAGGAACATGGATATATCAGCGGCGAGCACTTTACCTGTCCGAAATGTGGTAAGAAAGCAGAAGTTTACAGTCGTATCACGGGATATTACAGACCTGTTCAGAACTGGAATGATGGCAAAGCACAGGAGTACAAGAACCGTACACTTTACGATGTAATGCATTCAGATATTAAGAAAATGCAGCCTGTTCATACCAGTGTGGTCACTATGACTAAGGATGATGTAAAGATTGAATCGGTAACCTCCCACAAGTATCTGTTTACAACCAGCACATGCCCGAATTGCAAAATGGCAAAGAAGATGCTGGAAGGCGAGGAACTGGAGATTATCGATGCAGAGAAGAATCCGGAGATGGCCAAGGAATTTGGAATTATGCAGGCACCGACTCTGGTCATTACAGATGGTGAGCATATGACGAAGTATGTGAATGCGTCTAATATTCAGAAATATGTGGATGAAGAAATGTAAATAAAAAGGATAATGTGGAATAAACGCCGGGAGATTTTCCGGCGTTTGTTTTGTAATGTTCCAATGACATAAAAAGCACTTTGCGCGTTACTGAGAACGGAGTGAACAGTAACCTTTGTGCAGATGATAAAAGACCACATGAAAGGGGATTTTCATTTATTCTATAAGATGTTATAATAAATACAGAGTGTTTCAGGGATGATAATAAATGTCTGAACAGCAGTGTTTTATAGCAAAAAAGATTTTTGGAGGATAAAAAAGATGGTGAAACAGAATATCGTATTTGTGGAAAATAAAGCAGGAAGCCTGAAAAGAGTAACAGGAATGCTTGCAGATAATGATATTAATATTTATGGTTTTGCATGCTTTGATGCACCGGAATTTGCAATTTTCCGTATGATCTGCAATGACCCGGATAAAGCAGAGATTATTTTAAATAAGAGTGGATACATGAACCGTATCACACAGGCAATCGTGGTAGATATGAAAGATCAGGTTGGCGGTCTGGATGAATTGTTGAAGATTATGGCAGACAGCAATGTAAGTCTTGATTATATTTATACTTCATTCCACAGAAAAGATCTCAGACCTGTAGTGATTCTGCATTCTGAAGATATTGCGGTGACAGAGAGCGTACTTAAAAATAATGGATTTAAGGTGTTCTCAACAGCAGATGAACTGGAGAAATAGTAAATATATTTATTGTGTAAGATGATGAGATGATCACAGGACTTGTAGAGGTCCTGTGATTTTTATGTCTTTCAGAAAAAAATCAAATCCCCTATTTTCATATAGGAAATAAAATACATCTTGACTAAACAACTAGGAATACTATATAATATAAAAATAATAGGATAAGATTTTAAATAGAGGGCATAGTCGGAGACGTAGGCGCAGGCGGGTATACTGTTTGGGGTTTCTGTACAGATGCTAAGGGAATATGAAATCAGGAGGGTTTTGATATGCAGATTTCAACAAAAGGAAGATATGCGTTAAGATTAATGCTTGACCTTGCCGTACACAACACCGGTGAGCTGGTCAAGATTAAAGATATAGCTGCAAGACAGGATATTTCCGAGAAATATCTGGAGCAGATTATTTCATCATTAAAGAAAGCCGGATATGTAAAGAGCTTAAGAGGTGCGCAGGGCGGTTATATGCTTGCCAGAGAACCGAAAACTTACACAGTAGGATCAATCCTCTGGCTGACAGAAGGCAGTATGAGACCGGTAGCCTGTCTGGAAGATGAACCGAATATGTGTACTAAAGCCGGTGAGTGCGTGACACTTCGTCTGTGGAAGATGCTGGACGAAGCGATAGAAGGAGTTCTGGAGAAAGTAACACTTCAGGATCTTAAAGACTGGTATGAGCAGATGGGAAACGATTATGTAATCTGACAAGCTGTGAAGCAGTTATTTTATGAGCAAGTAGTAAAGCGGATGACTTTTATTTGTCTTATCATTAAAAATATTACGCTGGATAACAGGAGTGTTGTCCGGCGTTTTTTCATGTCATAGAAAATTACTCTGTGATGTACCAATGATACAGGAATTTTTTGATTTTACTCCTTGACAACAGCTGTTTTATATCATATTATGTATATAACATATAATTCATATATATTTAGTATGAAATAGGGAGGACGAACTCATGGGAAAAATTTATAAGAATGCAGCAGAACTCGTTGGAAATACACCTCTTCTTGAGGTTGGAAATATTGAGAAAGATCTTGGACTGGAGGCTAAAGTACTTGTTAAACTTGAGTATTTTAACCCTGCAGGAAGTGCCAAGGACCGTATTGCATTGAATATGATTGAGGATGCAGAGGCAAGAGGAGTACTGAAACCTGGTGCAGTAATTATTGAGCCTACATCCGGAAACACAGGAATCGGTCTTGCTTCTCTTGCAGCAATCAAAGGATATAAGGTAATCCTTACTATGCCTGAGACAATGAGTGTTGAGAGAAGAAATATTCTCAAAGCATATGGCGCAGAAATCGTGCTTACAGACGGAAGCAAAGGTATGAACGGAGCGATTGCCAAAGCTAATGAGCTGGCAGCAGAATATGAGAACAGTTTTATTCCGGGACAGTTTGAGAATCCGGCTAACCCGGAAATTCACAGAAAAACTACAGGACCTGAAATCTGGAATGATACAGACGGACAGGTAGATATTTTTGTTGCAGGTGTCGGTACAGGCGGAACGATCACCGGTGTCGGTGAATATCTGAAATCACAGAAACCGGATGTACAGGTAGTAGCAGTAGAACCTGCAACTTCTCCGGTACTTTCTCAGGGAAAGAGCGGCCCACATAAGATTCAGGGTATTGGAGCGGGATTTGTTCCTAAGGCATTAAATACAGAAGTATATAATGAAGTAATTCCTGTAGAGAACGAAGATGCGTTTGCAACAGGCAAACTAATTGCAAAACATGAAGGAATTCTTGTTGGTATTTCTTCCGGTGCAGCACTTTATGCAGCAATTGAACTGGCTAAGAGACCTGAAAACAAAGGTAAGACAATCGTAGCACTTCTTCCGGATTCCGGAGATCGTTACTATTCTACACCATTATTTGTCTAAAACATACTACTGAGAATAGAGTGAAAAACACAAAACATTGGTGTGATATAAAAAAAGCCCTGAAAAGGGCTTTTTTTACGTTACCCAGATGTGATAGAATAGCTATGTTATTTCTAAGAGTAACTTTTGAGGCAAGCTCTCTATAAGAATTGGGAAATAACTTTTGACAATGATTTTTGAGAATAACTTTTGATCAGATAAACTGTGCTGCAGTTGTCTGGTTATGAACAAGTAGCAGAATGAATGATTTTATCTGTTTTGCTGATTTATTAAGATAGGATGGAATAAAAAATGAAAAAAGCTATTATTGCAATGAGTGGCGGAGTAGACAGCTCTGTAGCAGCTCTGCTGACAAAGGAATCCGGTGACGAGTGCATCGGTGCTACTATGAAACTGTTCCACAATGAAGATGTTGGAATTAAAAGAGAGAAGACTTGCTGTTCTCTGGATGATGTAGAAGATGCCAGAAGTGTCTGCTACAGAATGGGAATTAAATACTATGTTTTTAATTTCTCTGAGAGATTCAAAGAGGATGTTATGGATCGCTTTGTAGATGCCTATGAGCATGGCTGCACACCGAATCCATGTATTGACTGTAACCGTTATCTGAAATTCGACAAGATGTTTCAGAGAATGCGTGAGCTGGAGTACGACTATATCGTAACAGGACATTATGCACGCGTGGAATATGATGAAGAAAGAGGTCGTTACTTATTAAAGAAGGCAGTAGATGATACCAAGGATCAGAGTTATGTTTTATATATGCTCACACAGGAACAGCTTGCACATATTTCTCTGCCTCTGGGCGGGCTGCGTAAGACTGAAGTTCGTGAGATCGCAGAAGAGCACGGTTTTGTCAATGCCAGAAAGCATGACAGCCAGGATATCTGTTTTGTGCCTGACGGAGACTATGCAAAGTTCATTGAGCAGTACACAGGACGCAAATCCAAACCCGGAGAATTCGTAGACATGAATGGGAATGTTCTTGGTAAACATAAGGGAATCATTCACTATACGCTTGGTCAGAGACGCGGCCTGGGAATTCCGGCAGCGGCCAGATTGTATGTCTGTGATATTTCTCCGAAAACCAATCAGGTGGTTCTGGGAAGCAACGAGGATCTTTTCCATACCGAACTGACAGCAACGAAAGTAAATCTGATTTCCTGCGAATCTCTCAAAGAGCCAATGAGACTGAAGGCAAAGATCCGTTATCGTCATCCGGAGCAGGATGCAGTGGCATGGCAGACAGAGGATGGAGTTCTGCATGTACGTTTTGACAAACCGCAAAGAGCGATCACAAGAGGACAGGCAGTTGTTCTTTATGATGGAGATATCGTAGTTGGCGGCGGTGTGATCGAAAGTTGTATTAAATAAAGATAAAGGTAAAGTCAGGGACAGAAGTTTGCTTGTCCCTGATTTTATATTCACGAATTGCTTTGTTGTGGAATGGTTTCTGTAATTTTGTAATCCTGAATTATAGATATATAGCTATTAACTATTATAAGCTATAGAATTCTAAGATAAGGCTATTGACAAAAAGCTGTCTTTTTCTTATTGACATACTAGGAAGGGAGTGATAATATACAACTATGCTAAATCATATCAAACAGATATGAAATACGTAGAAAGAGAAGAGGCTTAGAGATGAGAGTATTAAAGAGCCAGAATCGTATTTGTATAGAAGAGAAACGAATGTGTCTGTGTTAGTAATCTAAAGACAGAACATGGAACAGCAGAGTTGAATCTGCAATATAAAAATTACAGGTATTTCTTATCAGAATGAGATATACCAACTGTCGGATGAGTGACAGTCAGGTAAAAGAAATATATTAGAAATTAGGACTATTATTATAAATCAGAAGAAAGATGAGGACAGACACATGAGCAAAAAAATCGAAAGAAAAGACAGAAAATTTAAATTTGAAACATTACAGCTTCACGTAGGACAGGAAAGCCCGGATCCGGTTACAGATGCAAGAGCAGTACCGATTTATCAGACATCTTCCTATGTATTCAGAAACTGCGATCACGCAGCAGCTCGTTTCGGACTTACAGATGCAGGTAACATCTACGGACGTCTTACAAACCCGACAGAAGATGTATTTGAGAAAAGAATTGCAGCACTTGAAGGTGGTTCCGCAGCACTTGCAGTAGCATCCGGTGCAGCAGCGATCACATACACAATTGAGAATCTTGCACAGCAGGGGGATCATATCGTAGCAGCTAAGAATATCTACGGCGGAACAACAAACCTGCTTGAGCATACACTTCCGGCTTATGGAATCACAACAACATTCGTTGATGTATTTAATCTTGAAGAAGTAGAGAATGCAATTCAGGAAAATACAAAAGCTGTTTATATCGAAACACTTGGAAACCCGAACTCTGATGTAGTTGATATTGAAGCTATCGCAAAGATTGCTCATGCTCATAAGATTCCGCTTGTTGTGGACAACACATTTGCAACACCTTACCTTGTAAGACCAATCGAATATGGCGCAGATATCGTTGTTCATTCTGCAACTAAGTTCATCGGTGGACATGGAACAACAATCGGTGGTGTAATCGTTGAAAGCGGTAAATTTGACTGGGAAGCATCTGGTAAGTTTGCATCCCTGACAGAGCCAAATCCAAGCTATCATGGAGTAAGCTTCACAAAAGCATGCGGACCAGCAGCATTTGTCACAAAGATTCGTGCAATCCTTCTTCGTGACACAGGTGCAACAATTTCTCCTGTAAGCTCATTCATCTTCCTTCAGGGACTTGAAACACTGTCTCTTCGTGTAGAGCGTCATGTAGAGAACGCCCTGAAAGTAGTTCAGTACTTAAATAATCATCCACAGGTAGAGAAAGTTCATCACCCATCAGTATCCACAGATCCAAGCCAGCAGGAACTTTACAAAAAATACTTCCCGAACGGCGGCGGTTCTATCTTTACATTCGAAATTAAGGGTGACGCACAGAAAGCAAAAGACTTCATTGATAACCTTGAACTGTTCTCACTGCTTGCTAACGTAGCTGATGTTAAATCTCTTGTTATCCATCCGGCTACAACAACACACAGCCAGTGCACAGAAGATGAACTTCTTGACCAGGGTATCAAACCAAATACAATTCGTCTTTCTATCGGTACAGAGAATATTGACGATATTATTCAGGACCTTGACGAAGCATTTAAGGCAGTGGCCGAATAATTCTTAGAATAATTGATTTTGGGGTACCGCATCCCCCGCGGTATCCCAGAAAACGAAGTTTCTCAATCAATCATAACATATAGCCTCCTTTATTATTGTATGAAATAAAACGATGTGAATAGGGCCATTTTCCGGTATCCCCCAATTTTTCCGGAAAGTGGCCTTTTTTGTTTGCATTTTGACCTGACTGCGGATCGCGGATATCCGCTTGCTTTGAATCAAGCAAACCACCTGCTTTAAGTGCGAAGTGCAATAAGTAATAGAAAGAATTTGAAGTAGTTAGGTCTTGACAAATAGCTGAAATGCGATATAATACAGAAATGCAAATAAGTTGCAAATACAAACAATTTGCAAAAACAAATAAATTGCAAATATAAAACCAATAAGTGTATATAGTTATAAACGCAGAGAAATAAGCAAACAAAAAAGTTCTGTAGAAAAGTGCAGAATAGAAAGCATATATAGTTTGTCAGGGAGTATAAGGAGGTAAACATGTCAGAGATTATCATAGATTCAGTAATAGACAGTATTAAGTTGCTGCCGTTTCTTTTTCTTACATATTTGTTTATGGAATGGCTGGAGCATAAAACAGGTTCTGCTACGCGTAACAGAATTCGTACAGCCGGAAAACTGGGCCCTGTATGGGGAGGAATTCTGGGGGTGATTCCGCAGTGCGGATTTTCGGCTGCTGCGTCAAGCCTTTTCACAGGGCGTGTTATCACAGTGGGAACATTGATTGCTGTATATCTTTCTACTTCGGATGAAATGTTTCCGATTATGATCTCTAATGCAGTACCGGCGGTTACTATTATCAGGATTCTGGCGTGTAAGGCTGCGATCGGAATTATATCAGGTCTTATAGTGGAGTACGTTTACACACATATTTTGAAGAAACAGGAGGGAGATCTGGATATTCATGAGATATGCGAAGAAGAGCGTTGTAACTGTGAACATGGACTGATCTCATCGGCAGCGACCCATACATTGAAAGTTTTTGTATATATTTTCTTGATTTCTCTGGGGTTAAATATTATCATTGGATTAGTGGGAGAAGAAACACTGGCGGGACTTTTTACAGGGGCGCCGGTAATCGGTGAGCTGATTGCAGCTCTTGTGGGGCTGATTCCCAATTGTGCTTCTTCAGTAGTGATCACTCAGTTATATCTGGATCATATTATCGGAGCAGGTGCTATGATGGCAGGACTGCTGGTGAATGCAGGTGTAGGACTTCTGATCCTGTTTCGTCTGAATCATGACCGGGTACAGAATCTTAAGATTATCGGAACCCTTTATGGATTAGGTGTATTCTGGGGAATCATTATTGAATTATCTGGAATTGTATTTTAGGAGGAATTATGGCGGGAAGCAGTTATGCGACAGCAAGCCGCAGAAAAATACTTGAATATCTGAAGAACAGTAATGACCATACTGTGACAGCTGCAGATGTGGATGAATATCTGAAAGAACATGACAGTGAGGTGAATATCACAACAATCTACCGTTATCTGGATAAACTGGCAAAGGATGGTACAGTGATTAAATATGTTGCAGAGAAGGGGTGTCAGGCTGCTTATCAGTATGTGGAGCCTGGTCGTGGATGTGAACAGCACCTGCATCTGAAATGTGTGAAATGTGGCAGGATTATTCATCTGGAATGTCATTTCATGGAGGAGATTTCCCATCATATTGAAGAGAGCCATGGATTTACGTTGCAGTGCAAGAATTCTATTTTGTATGGAATATGTAAAGAGTGTAAAAATTGTTTAGAAAAGTAAACACAGCTGGGTGAAATATAATTGTAAGCTTCCACATTGATTTGTAACTCGGGTCGATGGCTGGAAGCTTTTTCTTTCCTTATAATAGAATCAGACATTAAGGAAGCCCGGAAAAGAGGAAACATTTATACCGGGCTTTGGAGATGAAAGTAATGTAATGACACTTTTTGTTTGGGAAGATGGTTGACTGTTTTTGCCAGATGTTGTAAACTGGTGAGAAGTGATACATGTGTAACCTGTATATAGAAGTAACAGTAAAAATGGGAGGATAATATGCAGGGAAAGAAAATCATATCTGTTTTGCTGACATGCATGTTGATACTTGTAAATGTGGCAGTACCGTCTGCAACGTGGGCGGCAGCATCAGATGGACAGACAATAACAAAGGCGATTGGAAAGAAAGTAACAGTTACTATGGAAACTTCTGAGGGGACTGTTAAGAAGCGGATAAATTCAGGCAGTACCATAATTCTTCCACCGGATGTAAACGGGAATGGTTATACATTTCTGGGATGGTCAACCATTAATAGGTAGAGTTGTAATCCAATGTATCAGGCATATGAGAAGCTGAAAGTTACAAGTAATATCCATCTGTACCCTGTGAAATATAAATGGAGTCAGGAACCGAATATTTCTGTTGACAGGCTGGCTGACAGTGTAAATAAATATTCCAGAATTATCTTTGTAGGGGATTCACGTACAGTGATGCTCGAGAGGACTTTGCAGAGACAGTGCGATTCTTCAGTTTTTAATAAGGTAGGATTTGTATGTAAGTCTGGTCAGGGACTTGCCTGGATGACGGAAGAAGGCGAGAAAATGCTGCTCAACAAAGTAGGCAGAACTGGTAAGAATACAAAACCGGTGGCAGTTATTTTTAACCTGGGAGTGAATGACCTGGTTCACAGGAACGGAACTGAAATTAATTATGATTCGATTGCGTCAGAGTATGCATGTTACATGAACAGGCTGTCCAGAAAACTGACAGCCAGAAATTGCGAACTGTTTTATATGTCTGTCAATCCATGCAATACAGCAATGAAAACAACGAGAAAAGAGTCTGAGATCCGTGGATTTAACAGCAGACTGAAACAGCGGCTCAACGGTAATTTTACCTGGATCAACAGTTATTCTTATCTGATGAAATATGGATATACCACCAGATGTGAATTCAGGGGCAATGCAGATGACGGACTTCATTATTCCATGAAAACATACAAAAGAATTTATGCATACGCAATAAAGAGGATCAGGTGATACTGATTAAAACCCGGAGGACAGGGATGTGTTCTCCGGGTTATCTGTGTTCAAAAGCTTTATTGAGTGTCATAACAGGAGGAGAGAGACATGAGAAGTGAAAGCTTCAGAAAAGGTTTAAAAGATGGTGTCCCGATAGGTCTGGGATATTTTGCCGTATCATTTACTTTTGGTATGATGGCGGTTGCCGATGGATTAAGTATATGGCAGGCTGTGCTGATCTCACTGACAAATGTAACATCAGCAGGACAGTTTGCTGGTCTGGATATTATGGTAATGAGTGGGTCCTACTGGGAAATGGCGCTGACACAGCTGATCATTAATCTGAGATATTGCCTCATGTCATTTTCACTTGCACAGAAATTCAGAAGGGATGAATCCCCGGTTCATCGTTATATTGCGGCATTTGGTGTGACGGATGAGATTTTTGGAATCAGTGCCAGCCAGCCGGGTAAGGTAAGTGCTTTTTATAACTATGGTGCTATGTGTGTGGCGATTCCGGGATGGGTACTTGGAACCCTGGCAGGGGCAATTTCGGGAAATCTTCTTCCTGATTTCATGATGAGTGCTCTGAGTGTGGCGATTTATGGAATGTTCCTGGCAATTATCATTCCGCCTGCGAAACAGAACAGAGCAGTTCTGGCAGTTGTTGTGGCTGCAATGGTGATCAGTACTTTATTTAAAGTAATCCCTCTGCTGTCAAAAGTGTCTTCTGGTTTTGTGATTATTATTACTACACTGATCGTAGCGGGTGCGGCAGCATATTTTTGTCCGATAGAAGAAGAGAAAGAGAGGGAGAACGCTCATGAATCATAACATTTATATTTATATTCTGGTAATGGCAGGAGTTACTTATCTGATTCGTATGCTTCCGCTGGCTCTTTCAAGAAAAGAAATCACAAGTCCATTTATCAAGTCATTTCTGTATTATGTGCCTTATGCATGCCTGGCAGCAATGACGTTCCCGGCGATCCTCTTTGCTACGGACAGTGTAATTTCTGCTGCTGTTGGATTTGCAGTGGCGCTCATTGCTGCATACAAAGAGAAAAGTCTTCTTACAGTTGCTTTATTCGCATGTGCTGCAGTCTTTATTGTGGAAAGAATACTTGAATTTGCTGTATAGATGTGGAAAACAGGAAGGAAATAATGTTTCAGAATATAGAACGAATAATAAAAACGGATATGTGCCATGATTTGGCATATATCCGTTTTATGTATATTGTCTTAAAAGTTATTTTGTAATGCTTTTGGTAAATTTGCCTGCGTTTTTTTGAAGTGGTGTCTTTTATTTCAGAAAGCTGACATCAATTTCGCCATCAAATACAGTAGCAGCCGGACCTGTCATGTAGACCAGGTTCTCCTGTCTGTTCCAGAAAATCTGCAGATCTCCCCCAAGAAGTTTCACGGTAACTGGTTTCTCGCCGTCTACATGCCCATTTAAGATGGAAGCAACAGCAACGGCACATGCACCTGTACCGCATGCAAGTGTCTCACCTGATCCGCGTTCCCATACACGCATCTTCAGAGTATGGCTGTCGATCACTTCTACAAATTCTGTATTCACACGGTCCGGGAATGCAACGTGATTTTCAAAAGAAGGACCAATTTTTTCAATTTCCAGATTGTCAATATCTGTCATATATACAATAGCATGGGGATTTCCCATGGAGACTGCGGTGATATAGTAAGTTTCACCATTAACTTTGAGAGGTTCGTTGATAACTTCCTCTTTTTCAGATACGACAGGAATCTGTCTGGCTGTCAGGATGGGGGAACCCATGTTTACTTTTACCTGAGATACTTTTCCGTTTTCTACAGTAAGGTCCAGATATTTGATACCACTTTTAGTGGCAACAGAGATATGTTTTTTGTTCACGATTCCGTGATCATAAGCATATTTGGCAACACATCGAATACCATTTCCGCACATGGCGCCCTGGGAACCATCCAGATTATACATGTCCATCTCACAATCTGCTACATCGGATGGTTTAATCAGGATCAGACCGTCTGAACCGATTCCAAAGTGACGGTCACTGACATATCTGGCAACCGCTGACGGGTTTGTTACAGTTTCCTTAAAACAGTTTACATATACATAATCATTTCCAATGCCATGCATTTTAGTGAATTTCATTAGCAAGTCCTCCTTATTTATATTTAAGATAATATTTATACACCTCTTAATTTCCAGTTACGCTCGCTTTCTCTGTCACATGTTACTATAAAGGAAAAATGTTATGAAAAAGTGAAATAATGGAAAGTTTCGGAACAGGATTAAAAAATTCAATAATAAAAGTTCTCCTGACCATGAGAATCATTATACATTATATGGAAAATGATTCTGTCATTCAAGTTTTACCTTGCATTTTATAGAAAGTATGTTAAAATTAAAAACAAAAAATATACAACCGAAACGCATAATTATACGTTGCTGTTTTGTAGGGAAAAATGACAGCGGCAGTATCTATACTTTCGGATGCGAGGAGGAAGAAAGATGAAAGATCAGAAGAGATTTGCAGCTCTTGCACTTAGTGCGATCATGGTAGTTTCCATGGCTGGAAGCGTATCAGCAGCTCAGAAAGTTGAATCTAAGGATGACCTTGCAGGAGCAACTATCGGTGTTCAGCTTGGTACAACAGGTGACCTTGATGCATCTGACTATGAGAAAGACGGCTCTACAGTAGAACGTTACAATAAAGGAAGCGAAGCTGTTCAGGCATTAAAAGCAGGTCAGATCGACTGTGTGATCATTGATTCACAGCCTGCTGAGAAATTTGTTGAGAACAATGATGACCTCAAGATCCTGGATGAGCCATTCGAGGAAGAAGAATATGCTATTTGCTTAAAGAAAGGCAATGACGAACTTCTTGATAAGATTAACGGAGCTCTGAAAGAACTGAAAGATGACGGAACAATTGACAGCATTATGGATAACTACATTGGCGATGATGCAGGAAAAACTCCGTATGAATCTCCGGAAGATGTTGATCGTTCCAATGGAACACTGGTAATGGCTACTAATGCTGAGTTTGAGCCATATGAGTATCATGAAGGCGATGATATCGTAGGTATCGATGCAGATATCGCTCAGGCAATCTGTGATAAGCTTGGATATGAACTGAAGATTGAGGATATGGAGTTTGACTCTATTCTTCCGGCAGTACAGTCCGGTAAGGCTGACTTCGGTGCAGCAGGTATGACTGTAACAGAAGATCGTAAATCTAGCGTTGATTTCACAGATACTTATGCAAATGCAAGCCAGGTTATCATTGTAAAGAAATAATTGATACAATACAACGGAGCTGTTGACGATCTGCCAACAGCTCTCTTTACGAGACAGAGGTTTTTATGAATAATCCTATGATATTAGCAAGTATAAAAAATGATTTTTATCTGAACTTTATTAAAGATGACCGTTATCTCTGGCTTCTGGATGGTTTGAAAACAACTCTTATTATCACTGTATTTGCGGTAATTGTTGGTCTGATCATCGGTTTCCTTGTAGCGATCATTCGTTCCGCACACGATAAGTCAGGGTCTTTTAAGATTCTTAATGCAATCTGCAGAGTTTATCTGACAGTGATCCGTGGAACACCGACTATGATTCAGCTGTTGATCATGAACTTTGTAATTTTTGGATCCGTAAGCATTAATAAGATCATTGTAGGTGGACTTGCCTTTGGTATCAACTCAGGTGCTTATGTTGCTGAAATTGTTCGTTCCGGTATCATGTCTATTGATCAGGGACAGACAGAAGCAGGACGAAGCCTTGGACTGAATTTCAGCCAGACCATGCGTCTGATCATTATTCCACAGGCATTTAAGAATGTTCTTCCGGCATTGGTAAATGAATTTATCGTGCTGATCAAAGAGACATCCATTATCGGTTACATCGGTATGATGGATCTGACAAAGGGTGCTATGCTGATCCAGAGTCGTACCTATAACGCGTTCTGGCCATTAATGGCAGCAGCAGTAATCTACCTTGTAATCGTTGGAATCCTTACATGGGGTATGAATAAACTGGAAAGGAGACTGAGAACCAGTGAGCGATAAGAATGTACTGATCCAGGTCAAGGATCTGAAAAAAGCCTTTGGCGCTAATCAGGTTCTGGACGGAATTACAACAGATATCTGTCAGGGAGAAGTAGTTGCCATCATCGGTCCGTCCGGTTCCGGTAAATCTACTTTCCTGAGATCCTTAAATCTTCTGGAGATCCCTACGGGTGGGCAGATCCTTTTTGAGGGGACTGATATTACAGACCCGAAAGTAGACATTAACAGACATCGTCAGAAGATAGGTATGGTGTTCCAGCAGTTTAATCTTTTTCCTCATAAAACAGTAAAAGAAAATATTATGCTGGCACCTGTAGAATTGAAACTGATGACAAAGGAGGAAGCTTCCAAGAAAGCAGATGAGCTTCTGGAACGTGTAGGCCTTCCGGATAAGGCAGATTCCTATCCGAATATGCTTTCAGGCGGACAGAAACAGCGTATTGCCATTGCACGTGCACTGGCTATGAATCCAGATGTGATGCTCTTCGATGAACCGACTTCCGCGCTTGACCCTGAGATGGTTGGAGAGGTTCTGGAGTTAATGAAAGAGCTTGCACAGTCTGGTATGACAATGGTGGTAGTTACCCATGAGATGGGCTTTGCCAGAGAAGTAGCTACCAGAGTTCTTTTCATTGATGACGGTAAGATTCAGGAGGAGAATGCTCCGAAAGAATTCTTTGAGAATCCGAAGAACCAGAGACTGAAAGATTTTCTTTCAAAAGTTTTGTAATAAGGCTTAATAACAGGAATTTAAGATGCTGAAAAGATTTAACAGTTTTATAGAAAAGTGGATGGCACTGGTAACACCAACCTGTCTGTTACTGGGAGTGTGCTTTCCTGATATTGCTAAACACGGTCTGCCATATGTGCCGGCCGTGTTTGCATTTATGACATTTGCCGGGGCATTGAAATCCCGGTTTAGAGATGTGGCGAATGTATTTTGCCATCCGGGTCCGCTGGTTACGATCATGATTTTGCTTCATGTAGTCATTCCCGCGGCAGCATGTGGAGCAGGACATCTTTTCTTTGGCGATAATATGGAGCTGATCACAGGAATGGTGCTGGAGTTTGCTGTTCCCACTGCAGTTGTGAGCCTGATGTGGGTCACTATTTATGAGGGAAACAGTCCTTTGTCTTTATCTCTGGTAGTGCTGGATACAGTGCTGGCACCATTTCTGATACCGGCGACGCTACAGATTCTGATCGGTTCTGCAGTGACGATGGATCCGACGAAGATGATGCGGGAACTGGTATTTATGGTGGCGCTGCCTGCGATTGCAGCTATGACTCTGAATCAGTTTACAGATGGAAAGGTAATGAAAACATGGCCAGGTAAACTGGCGCCTTTTTCAAAACTGGCATTAATGTTTGTGGTAACCTCTAATTCATCTAAGGTTGCTCCCTATATCCGGGATATGAATATGCAGAGGGTAAAGGTTGCAATGACGATACTGGTACTTGCTGCCTCGGGATATGCGTTGGGATGGCTGGTGGCTCATGTATTCAGAAGAGACCGCAGTACGGCAGTTTCTATGATGTATGGCACAGGAATGAGAAATATCAGTGCAGGAGCAGTGATCGCAGCTGCGTATTTTCCGGGAGAGGTAATGTTTCCGGTTATGATCGGAACATTGTTTCAGCAGGTGCTGGCTGCATTATTTGGAAAATTACTGGCACAGAAGAGAGAGTAAAACAGGAGACTGCCAGGATTCTTTTGGGGAATCCGGCAGTCTCCTGTTCTATTTGGTTTCAGAAACTTCAGGATTTCCTGAGGCTTCTGCATATTTTTTTAGTTCTTTGTAGCAGTATTTGATGATCTCTTTACGGGTAATGATACCGATAAAGTATCCCTGATCATCCACAACAGGAACATAATTCTGATTGATCGCCTTGTCCAGCAGATCTTCCATGTCAGAGTCTGCGTGAACTGCCTTATACGTGGCTCTGCGTGGAATTGCCATGATGGAGACACCCTCGGCAGCTTTAAGATTCGGTACGTTCAATGTTTTCATTCCCCAAAGCAGATCGCCTTCGGAAATAGTTCCTTTATATTTTCCATCCAGACTCAGAAGCGGGATACAGGAAAACTTTCTGTGCTCCATTTTCTCCAGCGTCTGACGGAGAGTTTCGTCTTCAAAGATATATGCTACATCACTTTTGGGTGTTAAAAAAAACAAAATATTCACTTTCGTATTCACCCCATTACATTTATTGATTATTACTGTTAAGTACTGGCTGCTTACAGAAGCTGTACACCCTTTGCTTCAGCTTCTTTCATTACTTCTTCCGGCCACAGGGAAGCATGTACTTCACCGATGTGAGCTTTTCTGAGGAAGAACATACAGATACGGGATTGTCCGATACCACCGCCGATAGTATATGGAAGCTCTTTATTCAGAATTGCTTTCTGGAAATCAAGTTCACGTCTGTCGTCGCAGCCTGCGAGAGTAAGTTGTTTGTCAAGTGAGTCTTCATCAACACGGATACCCATGGAAGAGAGCTCCAGTGCGATGTCGAGAACAGGATAGTAAACAAGGATATCACCATTTAATTCCCAGTCATCATAGTCCGGGGCACGTCCGTCGTGGCGTTCTCCGTTTGTCAGCGTCTTGCCGACCTGCATAAGGAATACAGCGCCTTTTTCCTTAACAATCTGGTATTCACGTTCCTTAGGAGTGAGTTCCGGATACATATCAACAAGTTCCTGAGTGCTTACAAATGCGATTTCACGTGGAAGAATCTCTTCGATATAATCGTACTGAACAGCCATGTATTTCTCGGTTTTGCGGAGAACGCTGTAGATGGCACGTACTGTTGATACCAGTGTGTCCATATTGCGTTCTTCTTTGCTGATGATCTTTTCCCAGTCCCACTGGTCTACGTATACTGAGTGGATATTATCAAGATCTTCGTCACGTCTTATGGCGATCATATCTGTGTAAAGACCTTCTCCGTGTGCGAAACCATATTTCTTTAATGCGTATCTTTTCCATTTTGCGAGAGAGTGTACGATTTCAGCGTTCTCAGGCTGTCCTTTGATGTCAAAGCTTACCGGACGTTCCACACCGTTTAAGTTATCGTTAAGACCGGATGACGGATTGACGAATACCGGGGCGGAAACACGCAGCAGATTCAGCTTCTGAGCCAGTGTCTGCTGAAAGAAATCTTTCACAGTCTTAATGGCAATCTGGGTATCATGAAGATTTAAAGCTGACTGATACCCGTCAGGAATTTTAATCTGTTCCATTATTGGATTCCTCCTACAATTTCTATATTTGCATATTCCATAATTGAATATCCATTATCTTTTCCTTGGCTATTATAACAGGAAACTGGCCGTTTGACAATTTCCACCTTGCAAGATTGGGGCAAAATGTTAAAATAATTTTAGATACAAATAGAAGTGAACAAATATATCAGGTTCAGGGGGAAAATATATGGGAAAGAGATGCCAGGTATGCGATGGTCCGGTAGTAAACGGCAGATGTAAATATTGCGGGATGCCGTATAGAAATGATATGGAATTATACCATCTGAATGAAGATCGGTCAGAGCATTACCGTCATGCTTCGGAAAAGGTGAAGAAAGTTATGGCAGAGAGTGAAATACCTCTGGCTGACAGAAATAGAACGGTGAAAAAGACAGGAAAATCAGCAGCAGTCAGGATGCAGAAAGCAACATCAGGAACAAAAGCTGGCAGAACACAGACAGCAAGAGTACAGACATCAGGAATAAAAAGAACTGCAAGACAGTCTTATAGTACGCAGACTACCCGTACATATAGTACAAGACAAACATCACAGGAGCATAAGAAAAAGAATAGAGGGACGGGCAAAGTTTTCTGGATCGTTGTAATTGTTCTGATGCTGGCGGTGGGACAGATTGCGGAATATTGGGACACTGCCAGATACAGGATAGAGGACTTTATCAATGATGAATTTGATATAGATCTCAGCAGTTTTTTCAGTGGCAGCAGTGCTGATAAAATAAATGAGAGTAACTTGGATGAGGCTGTCAGTATTGCTTGGGATGGACAGGATGATCAGGAAAATTATCCGGACTATTATATTTTCAATGGAGAAGATTATGTTGTCGGTCAAAATTATCTCATAACTGAGAAAGGTGACACGGATGATGAGAATCTGGAGGATGAACTAACGATAGAGCCTGGAGAATACATATTGGAGTGCAGCTGGGGAGGGGCAATTGTTTTAAAAATCAAAAGTTCTTCAGGAAAGGATGCAACTGTAAAATTTGACGAAGCAGGACAGCAGGAAAAAGTAGAATTACATACAGGAGATAAAGTGTCTGCGGCCTCTCCGGAAGGTCAAGATAATTATCTGGTAATGTATCAAATTCAGCAATATGACGAATAATTTTTTGCCCCTTTCTTTTTGACAGAGACTGTGCTATACTTGATAAGCGTACCACATATAGAATAAATTGTGGCTAACAAAGGAAGATAATACTATATATTGTATATGGGAGCGGAAAGTATGATATATGTAATAAAGAAAGACGGCACAAGAGAAGAGTTTGATTCGAAGAAAATTGTAGCGGCAGTAAACAAATCAGCAGCCAGAATCTTATATAAGTTTTCTGACAAGGAGAATGAATTTATCTGCCGTTTTGCAGAGGAACATGCAGAGGCACTGGGAAAGAATGAAATTCAGATCCAGGAGATGCATAATATTGTAGAGGGAGCACTTGAGAGAGTGAATCCGGCTGTAGCCAAGAGCTACCGTGATTACAGAAATTATAAACTTGACTTTATCCATATGATGGATGACGTATATACCAAGAGTCAGGCAATCCGTTACATTGGTGATAAGAGTAATGCCAATACAGACAGTGCTCTGGTTGCTACGAAGCGAAGCCTGATTTTTAATGAGCTGAATAAGGAACTTTACCGTAAATTCTTTATGAACCGTAATGAACTTCAGGCATGTAAGGATGGTTATATTTATATTCATGACCAGTCTGCACGTCTGGATACCATGAACTGCTGTCTGTTTGATGTGGCATCTGTACTCAGTGGCGGATTTGAGATGGGAAATGTATGGTACAATGAGCCTAAGACACTGGATACTGCATTTGATGTTATGGGTGATATTATCCTTAGTACTGCAGCGCAGCAGTATGGCGGATTTACAGTACCTGAGGTAGATAAGATCCTTGCGCCGTATGCGCAGAAGAGTTACGACAAATATATTCAGGAATTCCTGAAATATGCGGATGAGAGTTGGGAAGGACGTGAAGAGCGTGCTATTGAGTATGCACTTGATAAGGTCCGCAGAGAATTTGACCAGGGATGGCAGGGAATTGAGTACAAGCTGAATACAGTCGGATCATCCAGAGGAGATTATCCGTTTGTAACAGTAACCCTTGGTCTGGGAACCAGCCGTTTCGAAAAGATGGCAAGTATTTCTCTTCTTGAAGTACACAAGGGAGGACAGGGTAAGAAAGGTCGAAAGAAACCTGTTCTTTTTCCTAAGATTGTATTTCTTTATGATGAGAATATCCATGGAAAGGGCAAGATCAGTGAGGATGTATTTGAGGCAGGTGTTGACTGTTCTGCAAAGACTATGTATCCGGACTGGCTGTCCATGTCGGGAAAAGGTTATATTTCCAGCATGTATAAACAGTATGGAAAAGTGATCAGCCCGATGGGATGCCGTGCTTTCTTAAGCCCATGGTATGAGAGAGGCGGAATGCACCCGGCAGATGACAAGGATGTGCCTGTATTTGTAGGGCGATTTAATATTGGTGCGGTAAGTCTTCATCTTCCGATGATCCTTGCGAAAGCGAGAGCGGAGAGCAGAGACTTCTATGAGGTACTGGATTTCTATCTTGAGATGATCCGTAATCTTCATATCCGTACGTATGATTATCTGGGTCAGATGCGTGCATCTACCAACCCGCTGGCATATTGTGAGGGCGGTTTCTATGGCGGACATCTGAAACCGAATGAGAAGATAGGCAAGATTCTGAAACCGATGACAGCATCTTTCGGAATCACAGCTTTAAATGAACTTCAGGAACTTTACAATGGCAAATCTATTGCAGAGGATGGACAGTTTGCACTGGAAGTTCTGAAATATATCAACAAGAAAGTAGAGGAGTTCAAGGAGCAGGATGGTTACCTGTATGCAATCTACGGAACTCCGGCAGAGAGTCTCTGCGGTCTGCAGGTTGAGCAGTTCCGTAAGATGTACGGAATTGTGAAAGGTGTTTCCGACCGTCCGTATGTAAGCAACAGTTTCCACTGCCATGTAACAGAGGATGTAACTCCGATTGAGAAACAGGATCTGGAGGGACGTTTCTGGGAACTCTGCAACGGTGGTAAGATCCAGTATGTACGTTATCCGATCGATTATAATCGTGAAGCAATCCGTACACTGATCCGCAGAGCGATGTCTCTGGGATATTATGAGGGTGTAAACCTGTCGCTTGCTTACTGTGATGACTGTGGTCATGAGGAACTTGAGATGGATGTATGCCCGGTATGTGGTTCCAAGAACCTTACCAAGATTGACCGTATGAACGGATATCTTTCTTATAGCCGTGTGCATGGAGATACACGACTGAATGAAGCGAAGATGGCGGAGATTGCAGAACGTAAATCTATGTAAAATATACAGAAATATAAAAGGACATATACTGCAGATGATATTGTAATTTGTGGTATATGTCCTTTGGTTTATTTATAAACTGATTATATAATAAAAAGAACTGAATCGTACAGATCGGCTACAACCTGTATGATTCAGTTCTTTCGGTTTTAATAGAATATTATTTAATAATGGTTCCGGTTTTTTCGAAGTATCCGTCTTTGGCATGAGAAATATCTGTGATGATTGTTCGACGGTTCTCACCTTTTTCGATGAAAGAAATGCCTGCTTCAAATTTAGGAAGCATAGAACCTGGTGCGAACTGGTTTTCATCCATGTACTTTTTGGCTTCATCTACAGAAATTGTGTCAAGATATTCTTCGTTGTCCTGACCGAGATTTAAGCTTACTTTTTCTACGCTTGTGAGAATCAGCAGAGTATCTGCCTGCAATTCCTGAGCGAGAAGTCCGCTGGCAAGGTCTTTTTCAATAATCGCACTTGCACCGTGAAGATCGATTCCCTGTTCCATAACCGGAATACCGCCGCCGCCTGCTGCGATGACTACCTGACCGGCATCAACAAGAGTACGGATGGTTTCGAGTTCTACAATTTTCTGCGGCTTTGGAGCTGCAACGATTCTCTTGTAAGTTCCATCTGCAAGTTTGGTAACAAAGTTTCCTTTATGTTCTTCAGCTTCAGCTTCCTCTTCTGTGAGTACACGACCAATGATCTTCTCCGGTTCTGCAAAAGCATCATCATATGGATCAATCACAACCTGTGTAAGAATGGTTGCTACCGGTTTATAGATACCGCGGGAAATCAGCTCTGCGCGGATGGCAGTCTGAAGGTCATATCCGATGTAACCCTGACTCATGGCTGAACATACGGACATAGGGGCAAAAGTGTAATCCGGGTGTGCCTTTCCAAATTCATTCATGGCTGTATGGATCATTCCAATCTGTGGACCATTGCTGTGTGAGACTACTACACGGTTTCCTGCTTCTACAAGGTCTGCGATAGCCTTGGCAGCTTTCTTTGTAGCGATTTTCTGTTCGGGTAAGGTGGTTCCTAATGCTCTGTGACCCAGTGCAACTACTGTAATTTTCTCGCTCATGGGAAATACCTCGATTCTTTAAAAATATAATGGTGTAATGTCTAAATATTCAATCACATTGATACATTACATTATAAAAGACTGCCAGAAGAATTGCAATAGAAAAGTGTTTGAGAAACAAACAGTCCCCGCATTTCTGCGGGGACCGTCGTTTTTTTTGAGGGGGGAGATAGAGAGTGGTTTTTCATCTATCCAAGACTTATTATATGTGGAAATTATGTTCAAAGTATGTCGAATTTCTGAAAGAAACGGTAAATTTCTAAAAGAATTATAAACAAAAACGAAAAAGAAAAAGAGGTATCTTGTTTTTATGAGAAAGTCGTGCTAAAGTAAATGCATCGTTACATATAAGTAACGAAAAATCTGTTTCTGTATTCTGCAGAAATGATATTTCTTATCGCTGTTTTTATAAACAGCTTTTTCATGCACCAGATCGGTGCAGTGTTTCAATTTATTTACCGCGTAAGTTAAGTGAATAAAACCATCCGTTTAGCTATTTGTTCAGAACCAGATAATTGCCTTGCAGTTTGTCAGGAGAAGCTTGTATCTGTCCTGATACAGACAGTTTCTCATTGGTTATGAGCAAGTAGTGAAGCGGATGATCTTAGCCGCCTGACTGGAAGCAGGAGAAATTACCTGGACTGGTTAAAGAATGGAAGAGAGGGGAGATGCGTATGTTTGTGTCCGCAGTTTCACTTATAAGATGAAGAATGCCTGAATACTTAAGATAGCTAAAATTAAATAGAATTTCAGGAGAATAGGACAATGAAAAAAAGAATATGGCATCAGTTAAAGAAAGCTGTTGTGGTAACTGTTCTGGCTGGGCTTATGGGAAATCTTACAGTTTCGGCATCAGAATTTGATACACAGGAATCTGTAGCAGCGGAGGTATTGCTTCAGCAGAGTGCTCAGTGGACAGATCCGGAGAATTTTCAGGCAGAGCTGCTGTTGGAAGTGAGCGGACTGAAAAAATTGTACAGAAATATGCAGGAAGATAAAACTGTATCTGCAGAGCAGAAGAATGATGGAAATCCAGCAGATGCAGCTCAGCCAGAAGAGAATGATTTATCATATGAGAATGTCTGGCCGGAAGAGAATGAACTGTCAGATGGAAATATCAAGGAAGATGTGAATGATTGGTCGGATAAAAATGCACGGCAGGGGGAGACTCCTGAACCGGATGATGATAAAGCGGAGAAAGATGAAACTGCCAGATATTTTCTCACTGCCTACATTTCAGAATATTTCCAGGTGGAGGAGTCAGGATTGAAGTATGATATGCAGGCAGAGTCTGTGCATATTCAGAATCAGAAAGGTAAAGAAACAGAAATAATGAAACTAACCTGTGAAGTACAGTTTACAGATGATGAAAAAGATACCTTCAGTCTCAGAATACCGGTTACTTTGAGAGAAGAGTATCGTATTTCACCGGTATCTGTATCTTATCCTGTGTGCCAGGATGAACCTCTTGAAAAAGATCAGGATAGTCTAAACTCCACAGGTGTGTATTTTATATCCAGAACAGGAGATAGTGATGAAGTGCTTGCAGTAAGCCCGTCTGCATCTTTGGAGGTAGCGGCGGCGAAGACAGGGATTACGGCAGTACTGAAACAATCCATCTCAGAAGTGCGTGCCGGACAGTCGGTACCTTATGTACTGGAAGTCAGGAATACAGGAGAACTTTCGCTGGAGAATATAGTGATATCCAGCACATTTTCAATAAATGATGTAAAAGCAGAATGGGAATCAGATACCGGATTTACGGTAAATGGTCTGCAGGGAGTTCTTACAGCTCTGCAGCCGGGAGAGACCAGAATGCTTCGGGCAACAGCACAGCTTACAGAAAATCAGTCAGGCAAACTGATTCATACAGTAACCGTAAAAGCGAAGCATCCCGGAAAAGATGAGGAAATCGGATGCCAGACTTCAGCTGAAATAAGGGTTTCACAATTAAAAGTAGCCTTTGAAGTAGAGAAAACTGCTGACAGAACCCAGGCATATCCAGGCGATACCATTACATATCAGATTTGTATCCGAAACACAGGAGAGCGTATACTGCATTCTGTGCTTAGTACAGAAAGATTTCAGAATGCGGGTATTCAGGCAAAATTTGTCAGTAAAGAAGGAATAACTTTAAGCAGTAATGGTACGCAGGCATTGATTCCGCAGATTGCACCGGGAGAAGTAGTTGCTCTTTATGCGACAGTAACGATTCCACAGTATTTCGCAAGTCAGGAACTGATTAATGAGGTAACGGTAATCTCTGATGAAACCGGCACACAGACGAAGAAATCACGTTCAAATGTTGCACTGACAGGAAATGAAAATATAATGACAGTTACACCGGGGCCTACGGCTGTAGCAACACAGACTTATGGAGATGGATACGGATATGCATCAAAAACTGCAAATGCTTATGCAACTGTGTCCAAACCGCGTACAGGAGACGAGACAGAAACTATGTTGTATATTGTGTTGGGGATTTTTGCTGTGATGTCGGGGATTGGGGCATTTGTTCATAGAAAAGGCCGTTAAGATAACGAAAAAACAACATTGAAACGGTTGTGGAGGTGTGCTATTCTTATATAGAATGTACGCTTTAGTAAAAAACACCTCCGTTTGGGATTTTGTGAAGCTTCTGATGAATAAATTCCGGGACGGCAGGAAATGATATGGAGGATTAAAATGAAATTAGTATCCTTATTAGAAAAACTGGAATATACATGCCTTCAGGGCAGTACAGACCAGGAAGTAAAGAATGTGATCTATGACTCCCGAAAAGTAGAAGAAGGCTCTCTTTTTATCTGCATTCGCGGTGCAGTAGTAGACGGCCATAAGTTTGTGCCGGATGTAATTGCAAAAGGTGCAAAGGTGCTGGTTGTAGAGGAAGCCGTAGAAGCACCGGAAGATGTAACAGTAATCCTTGTAAAGGACACAAGATATGCAATGGCATTTATCTCTGCCGCATATTTCGGACATCCTGCAGATAAGCTGAAAACTATTGGAATTACCGGAACCAAGGGAAAGACAACAACTACTTATATGGTGAAATCCATTCTGGAGAATGCCGGATATAAAGTGGGCCTGATCGGAACCATTGAAGCTATTATTGGTGATAAAGTGATCCCTGCCAAGAATACAACACCGGAATCTTACATGATTCAGGAATATTTCCACGAAATGGTAGAAGCAGGATGTGACTGTGTTGTTATGGAAGTATCCTCACAGGGGCTGATGCTTCACAGAACACAGGGATTTGTCTTTGATTTTGGTATTTTTACCAATATTGAACCGGATCATATCGGACCAAACGAACATAAAGATTTCGACGATTATCTCAGATGTAAATCTTTACTGCTGAAACAGTGCAGAGTTGGAATTGTAAACAGAGATGATGAGCACTTTGAGAAAATTATTGACGGACATACCTGCAGCCTGGAAACCTATGGATTTTCACCGGAGGCTGATCTTCGGGCTGAGGATGCCAAGCTGGTAGGCGGCAAAGGCTATCTGGGAATTTCTTATCATTTGAAGGGACTTCTGGATTTCCATGTAGAGATTGATATCCCTGGTAAATTCAGCATCTATAATTCACTTACAGCTATTGCAATTTGCCGTCATTTTAAAGTTTCAGAGGAAAATATTCTCAAAGCTTTAAAAGTGGCCAAAGTAAAAGGGCGTATTGAAATGGTAAAAGTATCTGATGACTTTACATTGATGATTGATTATGCACATAATGCGATGGCTCTGGAAAGCCTTCTGACGACTCTGAAAGAATACAATCCGCACAGACTGGTATGCCTGTTTGGATGCGGAGGAAACAGATCTAAACTTCGACGTTATGAAATGGGAGAGGTTTCAGGAAAGCTTGCGGATCTTACGATCATTACATCTGACAATCCGCGTGATGAAGAGCCACAGGCAATTATTGATGATATCAAAGTCGGTATGGCCAAAACAGATGGTAAATATGTAGAAATTGCAGACAGAAAAGAAGCAATTGCTTATGCAATCCATCATGGAGAACCTGGCGATATTATTGTTCTGGCTGGTAAAGGACATGAAGATTATCAGGAAATCAAGGGAAAGAAATATCCTATGGATGAACGCGTTCTGATCGCGGATATTCTTGCAGGAAAATAGAGTTCATGATATATGCTGATATAATAATTGATATTTCCAGTGATAAGCTGGACCGGAGTTTTCAATATCGTGTACCGGAGAAACTGGAACGGGAGATAAAGGTGGGGATGGTGGTATCCATCCCCTTTGGAAATGGTAATCAGCTGCGCAAAGGGTATGTAACAGGTCTTTCAGATAAGCTTAAAATTTCTTCAGGAAGGCTGAAAGATATTTGCGGAATCTGCAGTGGAGAAGAGACGACAGAGTCTCGTCTGATAGCATTGGCTGCATGGATGAAAGAGAATTATGGTTCTACGATGATCCAGGCACTTAAGACTGTACTCCCTATCCAGGAAAGGGTAAAAGCAAAAGAAAAAAAATATATATGTCTGAATATTCCAGAAGATACCGGATATCAGATACTGGCAGATCTTGAGAAAACAAGATTTAAAGCCAGGACGAGGCTTTTGAAAGAACTTCTGGAAAAGAAGAGACTGGAGTTTACCCTGGCATCTAAAGAGCTGGGAACTACTTCTGCTGTTGTAAAGAAAATGCAGGAACAGGGGATCATCCGTATAGAATATGATGAAATAATGAGAAATTCTCTTGATACCAGCGATATTCCAAAAGAAGACGAAAAACTTCTGACAGAGGAGCAGGAAACTGCGGTCAGACAAATCATGGAAGAATGGGAAAAACCGTTTCCACGTCCTGTACTGATAGAAGGGGTAACCGGAAGCGGTAAGACTCAGGTTTATATGAAACTGATAGAATGGACTGTTTCCAGAGGAGAGCAGGCAATCGTGCTGATTCCGGAGATTGCTCTGACATACCAGACAGTACGCAGATTTTATGCCAGATTCGGAGATAAGGTATCGGTTATTAATTCAAGACAATCTCAGGGAGAACGTTATGATCAGTTCAAAAGGGCAAAGCGTGGAGAAGTTCAGGTTATGATAGGACCAAGATCGGCCTTATTTACTCCATTTTCCAATCTGGGACTTATTGTCATAGATGAAGAACATGAACCCAGTTACAAAAGTGAAAACAGTCCCCGTTATCATGCAAGGGAGACTGCTGTACAAAGGAGCATTCTGGAGCATGCAAAAGTAGTGATGGGATCTGCGACGCCTTCTATGGAAGCTTACAGTCAGGCAATGCGGGGAAATTATGGTCTGGTTAGATTGAATGCAAGATATGGAAGCAGGCCCATGCCGCAGGTTTCGGTTGTAGATCTGAGAGAGGAATTAAAAGCAGGAAATCGTTCTGTTCTGAGTCGGGAATTAAGAGAAAAGATGAAGGCCAGATTTGAGAAAAAGGAGCAGGTAATGCTGTTTCTGAACCGACGAGGGTATGCTGGGTTTGTTTCCTGTCGTTCCTGTGGTCATGTTATGAAATGTCCGCACTGTGATGTTTCACTTTCAGAGCATAATAATGACAGATTGTTATGCCATTATTGCGGATATGAAACAAGAAAGCCACAATCCTGTCCTGTATGCGGATCGCCTTATATTGGAGGATTTAAGGCAGGGACACAGCAGATAGAGAAAGTTGTGCGGGAATCTTTTCCAGGGATCCGGACTCTCAGAATGGATTTTGATACCACCAGAACAAAAGGCAGTTATGAGAGGATTCTTGCATCTTTTGCAGCTCACGATGCCGATGTACTGATCGGAACCCAGATGATCGTCAAGGGACATGACTTTCCGGATGTAACACTTGTAGGAGTGATTGCAGCAGATCTTTCGCTGAACGCAGAGGATTACAGGTGCTCAGAACGTACTTTTCAGCTTCTGTGTCAGGCTGCAGGACGGGGAGGGCGCGGGAATAAGCCAGGAGAGGCTGTGATACAGACCTATCATCCGGATCACTACAGTATCCAGGCAGCTGCGGTACAGGATTATCAGGCATTTTATGAAGAAGAGATGAGTTACAGGATGCTTCTTGATTATCCCCCTGCTTCTCATATGCTGGCTGTTCTGGGATCAGGGCCGGAGGACGAAAGCCTGGTGCAGGCGATGCATTACCTGAAATTGTACATTCAGAGAATTTATAAAGGAAATGATTTACATGTAATAGGGCCGGCATATGCTGCAGTCGGAAAGGTAAAAGATATTTACAGACAGGTCATTTATTTAAAACATGAAGATTATCAGGTACTGGTCAAAATTAAGGACCAGCTTGAAAAATACATAGAGATAAATTCCGGTTTCCGGAAAATGTATATACAGTTTGATTTCAGTTAGAGAAAAGGAGAAGAAAGAAATGGCACTTAGAACAATCAGAGTAGAAGGCGACGAAGTACTTACAAAAGTCAGCAGACCGGTAGACAAAATGACACCACGTATCCATGATCTGATCACAGATATGCTTGATACCATGTATGATGCAATGGGTGTTGGTCTTGCTGCACCACAGGTAGGAATCCTGAAACGTATTGTTGTGATCGATATAGGGGAAGGACCGATCGTACTGATCAATCCTGAGATTCTTGAGACATCCGGCGAGCAGACAGGAGATGAGGGATGTTTAAGCGTTCCGGGAATGGCAGGACAGGTAACACGGCCGAATTATGTAAAGGTAAAGGCACTGAATGAAGATATGGATGAAGTAGTATATGAAGGAGAAGGACTTCTTGCACGTGCCTTCTGCCATGAACTGGATCATCTGGACGGACATATGTATACAGAACTGGTAGAAGGTGAACTTCACCATGTATCCTATGATGAGGATGAAGAATAGTACGTACAGTTTTTGGACTTTGATATCATATGTTGAATATATTAGTGGAAAGATACAACAGAAAGAAGAGGTGATATCCTATATATGAAAACAGTATTTATGGGGACACCGGATTTCGCAGTGCCGCCGTTACATGCACTGATCGAAGCCGGATATGAAGTTGCTGCAGTAGTTACTCAGCCTGATAAACCAAAGGGAAGAGGCAAGACTTTACTTCCGACTCCTGTTAAAGAAGAGGCTCTTATGCATGAGATTCCTGTATATCAGCCGCAGAGAGTAAGAAAAAATCCAGAATTTCTGGAAACTTTAAAAGAGATTGATCCGGACATTATTATTGTTGCTGCGTTTGGTCAGATCATTCCGAAAGAGATCCTGGAGCTTCCGAAGTTTGGATGTATTAATATTCACGCATCACTTCTGCCGAAGTACAGAGGTGCTGCACCAATCCAGCAGGCAGTAATTGACGGAGAAAAGGAATCCGGTGTTACGATCATGCAGATGGGAGAGGGACTTGACACAGGTGACATGATCTCCAAGATCATCATTCCTCTGGCACCGGATGAAACAGGAGGAAGCCTGTTTGGTAAGCTTGCACAGGCAGGTGCGGAATTACTGATCAAGACACTTCCGTCTATCGAACAGGGAACTGCAGAACGTGAAAAACAGCCGGAAGAGAGTCCGACACCCTATGCGGCAATGATCACCAAGCAGATGGGACTGATGAATTTTAGTAAACCGGCAGAGGAGCTGGAACGTCTTGTACGAGGAATGAATCCATGGCCGAGTGCTTATACTTTTATTAACGGAAAGACTTTAAAAGTGTGGAAATGCAAGGTCAGCGGGGAACAGACGGACGCAATTCCCGGAACTGTTTTTCTTACAGATAAAGAAGGAATTCATGTAGCCTGTGAAAAAGGAACATTGATTCTTACAGAAGTGCAATTGGAAGGTAAGAAAAGAATGGATACAGAGGCTTTTCTGCGAGGCTATCATATTGAAAAAGGAACATGTTTTACAGATCATAAGGAGTGATTAGATGTACGGATACTATTTTGACCCTACTTATTTTCTTCTGATTATTGGAATGATACTGTCTATGGCTGCTTCCGCAAGAGTAAAGAGCACATTTTCAATTTACAGCAGAGTACGAAGTGCGTCCGGACTTACTGGGGCTGAGGCTGCCAGAAGAATCCTTCATATGGCAGGAATTACGGATGTTACAGTCGTACCGATCTCCGGAAGCCTGACAGACCATTATAATCCGAGAAATAAGCAGCTGGCTCTTTCACAGGATGTATATGACAGAACTTCTGTGGCAGCCATTGGGGTGGCAGCTCATGAATGTGGACATGCCATTCAGGATGCGCAGAATTATGTGCCGCTGAATCTGCGTTCAGCAATTGTACCTGTGGCGAATATCGGTTCAACTCTTTCCTGGCCATTATTTCTGGCAGGACTGATCCTTTCTATTCGTCCGTTGCTGACACTGGGAATTCTGCTGTTCAGCTTTGCTGTTCTTTTTCAGCTTGTGACTCTTCCGGTAGAGTTTAATGCCTCTGCAAGAGCACTGAAGATGCTGGAAAGTTCAGGCATGCTTGGAACTGATGAAGTAAAAAGCGCAAAGAAAGTTCTTACAGCAGCAGCCCTTACTTATGTGGCAGCACTTGCATCATCTATTCTGCAGCTTTTAAGACTGATCATACTGGCCGGAGGAAGAGACCGTGACTAATGGAATAAATACCAGAGAACTGATATTACAGATATTACTGGAAATCGAAGAAGAGGGAAAGCACAGCCATATTGCAATTCGTAATGCACTTTCCAAGTATCAGTTCCTTCCAAGACAGGAGAGAGCTTTTATCACAAGAGTCTGTGAAGGAACACTGGAATATCGGATTTTAATAGATTATATTATTGATTCTTATTCAAAAGTAACTGTAGACAAAATGAAGCCTGCTATCAGGGAAATCCTGAGAAGTGCAGTATATCAGATTAAATTTATGGACAGTGTACCGGACAGTGCAGTATGCAATGAAGCAGTGAAGCTGGCACAGAGAAAAGGTTTTTATAATCTGAAACCGTTTGTTAACGGAGTGCTGCGTACCATTGCCAGAGAATGCAAGAATCTGGAATTGCCATCCAAAGAAGAGAATCTGGTCAAATATTTATCTGTCAGATATTCTATGCCTGAACCATTGGTAAAACGTTGGCTTGAGGACTATGGCGAGGAAAAGACAGAGAAAATCCTGGCCGCTTTTCTTGAGGAGAAACCTATCACTGTGCGCTGCAGAACGCACAAATTTTCTCAGGAGGAAATTTACCAGAGCCTTGTTGACCAGGGGGTAGAGGTAAAACCTGCACCGTATCTGCCATATGCGTATGAGATTTCTAATTATAACCATATTCTGGCTCTGGATGCTTTTATCCAGGGCAAGATTCAGGTGCAGGATGTCAGTTCCATGCTTGTTGCGGAGATAGCAAACCCGCAGAAGGGAAACTACATTATAGATATGTGTGCGGCACCGGGCGGAAAGAGTCTTCATGTTGGTGACAAGATGGGCGATTACGGAACTGTGGATGCCAGAGATATTAGTCAGTATAAGGTTGATATGATAGAGGAGAACATTCACAGAACAGATTCTATTAATGTCCAGGCAAGGGTAATGGATGCTACTGTGTTTGATGTAGATTCAGAACTGAAGGCAGATATTGTGATTGCTGATGTTCCATGTTCCGGATACGGAGTCATCGGCAAGAAGCCTGAGATTAAATACAGAGTGACTCAGCAGAAACAGGAAGAAATCGTGATACTTCAGAGAACAATCCTGGATCGGGCAGCAGAGTATGTAAAACCGGGAGGAGCTCTGGTATTCAGTACCTGTACTATTGCGAAAGAAGAGAATGAAGAGAATATGATGTGGTTCATGAATAATCATCCGTTTAAACTGGAAAGCATTGATCCATATCTGCCGGAGGAACTGCATTCAGAGACAACAGCTCTTGGGTATCTCCAGCTTTTGCCGGGAATAAACAAAACAGATGGCTTCTTTATTGCGAAATTCAGGAGAAAATAAATAATGACAGATATTAAGTCAATGACAATCGATGAATTAAAAGAACTGATGATTTCCCTGGGAGACAAGCCATTTCGTGCAAAACAGATTTACAGCTGGCTGCACGAACACCTTGTTACTTCTTATGATGAGATGACCAATCTTTCTAAGAGTCTGAGGGAGAAACTGAAGGAATATCCGATCACAGCACTGGAAATGGTGGATGTGCAGACATCTAAGATTGACGGTACACAGAAATATCTGTTTCGCCTCAGTGACGGAAATGTGATTGAAAGTGTTTTGATGAGATATAAACATGGAAATTCTGTTTGCATTTCTTCACAGGTAGGATGCCGCATGGGATGCAGATTCTGTGCATCCACTATTGGCGGACTGACCAGATGCCTTCTGCCTTCAGAGATGCTGGACCAGATCTACAGGATTCAGTCTATGACAGGAGAAAGAGTATCAAATGTGGTAGTGATGGGAACCGGAGAACCTCTGGATAATTATGAAAATCTGTTGAGATTTATACATATCCTGACAGAGGATGGCGGACTTCATATCAGTCAGAGGAATCTGACTGTATCTACATGCGGACTTGTACCAAAGATCTATGATCTTTCAAAAGAGAAACTTCAGATGACACTGGCGCTTTCTCTGCATGCACCAAATGATGTAAAGCGCCGGGAACTGATGCCGATTGCAAACAAATACAGCATGGATGAGGTGCTGGAGGCATGTCGGCATTATTTTGAAGAGACAGGACGCAGGATTACTTTTGAGTACAGTTTGGTTGCCGGAGTAAATGACAGTGATGAAGATGCCAGGGAACTTTCCGGCAGAATCAGGGATATAAACTGCCACGTAAACCTGATTCCCGTGAATCCGATCAAGGAACGTTCCTACGTAAGGTCTACACGACAGGCCGTGGAGAATTTTAAAATAAAACTTGAAAAATGTGGAATTAATGTTACTATTAGAAGAGAAATGGGCAGCGATATAGACGGTGCCTGTGGACAGTTGAGAAAAAGTTATATGGAAAAAACAGAAAGCGAGAATTGACATGAGGATATATTCAGCTACTGATGTCGGGCAGAAGCGAAAGATGAATCAGGATTATGTATTTGCTTCTGCTGACCCGGTTGGAAATCTTCCGAATCTGTTTGTTGTTGCTGATGGGATGGGCGGACATAATGCTGGTGATTATGCATCATCTCATGCAGTCACATCCATGGTAGAAGAAATTCGTCACGATGCGGATTTCAATCCTGTTAAAGTAATCCGTCATGCCATTGAATGTGTGAATACTGAGATTCTTATGCAGGCCCAGCAGGATGAGAAGCTGAGAGGAATGGGAACTACGATGGTAGCAGCCACAATTGTGGGGCATTACGCTTATGTGGCAAATGTAGGTGACAGTAGACTTTATGTGATTGGAGAACAGATTCAGCAGATAACAAAGGATCACTCATTAGTGCAGGAGATGGTAAGGATGGGCGAGCTTGATGCAGAACAGGCCAGAAAGCATCCTAAGAAGAATATCATCACAAGGGCGCTCGGAGCGGAGAGAACAGTAGATATTGATTTCTTTGACCTGAAACTGGAACCCGGAGATGTGGTTCTGATGTGTTCAGATGGACTTAGCAATATGGTTGAGGACAGACAGCTGCAGGAAATTATTACTGATACTGATACAGATCTGGACGAAAAGGGCAGAATACTTATCAGAGAAGCGAACCGCAACGGCGGCAAGGATAATATTGCAATTGTATTGATAGAACCATTCGCAAATGAGGTGAAAGCATGTTAAAGACTGGAATGATCATAGCTGAACGCTATGAGATATTAGGAAAAATAGGTACCGGCGGAATGGCGGACGTATACAAGGCAAAAGACCATAAGCTGAATCGGTTTGTTGCTGTAAAAGTTCTTAAGCCGGAATTTCGGGAGGATACGACGTTTATCCGTAAGTTCAGAAGTGAAGCTCAGGCAGCTGCAGTTCTGACGCATCCCAATATTGTAAATGTATTTGATGTAGGAGACGACAATGGAGTTTACTACATTGTTATGGAATTGATCGAGGGAATTACTCTTAAGGAATATATATCCAAAAAAGGAAGACTTTCGGTAAAAGAAGCAACAAGTATTGCAATTCAGGTATCTATGGGACTGGAGGCTGCTCATAGCCATGGTATTGTGCACAGAGATGTAAAACCTCAGAATATAATCATTTCCATGGATGGTAAAGTTAAGGTAACTGATTTTGGTATTGCAAGGGCTGCTTCTTCCAATACAATAAGTTCAAACGTAATGGGATCTGTTCATTACAGTTCTCCAGAACAGGTTCGTGGCGGATATAGCGATGAGAAGAGTGATATCTATTCGCTTGGTATTACCATGTATGAGATGGTTACGGGAAAAGTTCCGTTTGACGGAGATACAACAGTAGCAATCGCTATTAAGCACTTGCAGGAAGAGATGGTTCCACCGAGTGTGTTTGCAGAGGACCTGCCACATAGCCTGGAGCAGATCATCCTGAAATGTACACAAAAGAGTGTGGACCGCCGCTATCAGAATATGGAGGATGTGATCGCAGACCTGAAGCATTCTTTGATCGATCCGCAGGGTGATTTTGTAACATTGACATCTGTAGATAACGAGGCAAAAACAGTTGTGATCTCGGACAAGGAACTTGGCGAGATCAAGCATATGCCGAAACAGATTTCCAAATCAGAAGCAGAGTCTCTGGAAGAAGAGATTAATGAAACGGATTATGATGATGAACCTGAAGTAAAGAAACACAGAAAGAAATCATCAAAAAATGAGAAAACAAAGAAACGTGGTGGTCACGGACTGACTATTGCGATGCTGTTACTGGGAGTTATAATTTTAGTTGCGATCATTTTTGTTGCAGGCAAGGCGTCTGGACTGATCGGAGGCAGTGACAAAGTTAAGACAAAGACAGAACAGACAAATACTTCAGACGCAGACGATGGAATGGTAACAGTACCGGATCTGTTAGGTAAGACAGAGGATGAGGCAAAGAATATCACAAAAGATATGAAACTTGGTATTCAGCCAATGGGAGAAGAAGCGTCTACTCAGGCCAAGGGAACCATTTCTTCACAGGATATTCCTAAAGGAAGCAAAGTAGAGCAGTATACTACTATTAAATATTATATCAGTAAGGGTGCACAGCAGATTACAGTTCCTGATGTGGACGGACAGACAGGAGTGGATGCACAGCAGACTCTGGAGGATATGGGATTAAATGTTACGGTTCAGAAAGAATACAGTGAACTGAACGATGACGGTACCCCGATCGTTGATCCGGGATATGCATATTCTACAACTCCAGATACCGGATCATCTGTTTCAGCCGGAGATACCATTACACTGGTTGTCAGCCGTGGAGTTGACTATGGCAACAGCGTAGAAGTTCCAAGTGTTGTGGGGATGACAAAGAACGACGCGATCACTACTTTTGGTAAATTCCTTAATGTAGAAGTAAAAGAGGAAATGAGCACAGAAGTAGCAGCCGGAGAAGTAATTGCGCAGGAACCGGAAGCGGGAAACTGGGAGGATCCGGATACAGTTAATGTTGTGATCACTGTAAGTACAGGAGATCAGGATCCTGCAGCTGTACAGAGTACTGAATCTGCGGCAGCAGACAGCGCAACTCAGACTGTTGATAACACATCTACAGATAACAGTGCAGCTGTAGCAGCCGGAGAAGTATGGAAATGTACACAGACTCTGAATACTCCGACCGGATATACAGGAGGTCCGGTGCGTCTGGAACTGGTTCAGAATGTAAACGGAACACCGACAGCGTCTGTAGTTCTGGAGGATCAGACAATACAGTTCCCATATGATCTGGATATTACAGGAGCACCTGGTATCAGTGAAGGTACTTTGTATCTGTCTGAACAGGTTAACGGAACTTATCAGGAACTTGGAAATTACTCTATTACATTTGCTAAGGCAGAGTAGTTCATGCAGGGAAAGATAATTAAAGGCATTGCAGGATTTTATTACATTTATGCAGAGAATGATGAGATTTATGAATGCAAAGCTAAGGGAATATTCAGAAAAGATAAACAGAAACCTCTTGTGGGGGATAATGTAGAAATTGAAATTTTGGATGAAAATGAGAAGGAGGGCAGTGTGACTGCCATCCTTCCGAGAAAAAATTCGCTGATTCGCCCGGCGGTTGCCAATGTGGATCAGGCTTTTGTAATCTTTGCGATGGAGAATCCAAAACCGAATTTCATGCTGCTGGATCGCTTTTTGATTATGATGGAAAAGGAGAATGTTCCGGCAGTTATATGTTTTAACAAAAAGGATCTGGCAACACAGAAAGATCTGGAGCTTTTATCCGAAACTTATGAGAGTTGCGGATATCACGTAATCTTTTCCAGTACATTTAATAATGAGGGATTAGATGAGATTCGTGAAATCCTTAATGGAAAGACAACAGTAGTTGCCGGTCCCTCGGGTGTGGGAAAGTCTTCAATTACCAATGCATTGCAGGAAAACGTACAGATGGAGACAGGGGAAATCAGTAAGAAACTGAAACGTGGAAAACATACTACACGTCATTCGCAGGTGATTCCGGTAGGACATGATACCTATCTGATGGATACACCAGGATTTTCTTCCCTGTATCTGACAGATATTGAAGAACAGGAACTTAAAGATTATTTTCCGGAGTTTCGTAAGTATGAAGATCAGTGCAGGTTTCAGGGATGCAGACATATCCATGAGCCGGACTGTGGTGTAAAGGAAGCGTTGGCAGAGCATAAGATCAGCCAGCTCAGGTATGAAGATTATTTAGGACTTTATAATGAATTAAAAGAGAAAAGGAGATTCTAATTATGTATCAGTTGTGCCCTTCTATTTTGTCGGCAGATTTTAACCGTTTGGGCGAACAGATCAAGACTTTGGAAAAAGAGGGGGTCGAGTGGCTCCATATTGACGTTATGGACGGTGATTTTGTGCCAAGTATTTCTTTTGGTATGCCGGTGATTAAATCTATCAGGAAGGAATCTAAGATGTTCTTTGATGTACATCTTATGGTTACAGAACCTGAAAGATATATCAGGGATTTTGTTGCATGTGGTGCAGATTCCATTACTGTTCATGCGGAGGCATGTGAGGATATTGAGAGAACTATTGAGCAGATTCGTGAAGCAGGGGTAAAAGTAGGCATTTCCATCAAACCTGCTACACCGGTAAATGACATCAGTCATATGCTTGAGGATGTGGATATGGTTCTGCTCATGACTGTACAGCCGGGATTTGGCGGACAGAAATATATGGATGAATGTACAGAAAAGATTAGAGAAGTAAGAGAATTGATTGATGCTGAGAACCTGAATGTAGATGTTCAGGTAGACGGAGGTATCAATGATGAAACAATGGAGACAGTACTGACAGCAGGAGCGAATCTGTTGGTGGCTGGTTCTTATGTATTCAACGGTGATCTGGAAGCAAATGTAAAGCATGCCAGAGAGAAGATGGATGAAATTATAAGAACACTTGACTGAGGAATAGCATGATAGATACAATAATTGTAAGCGGGGGCGATATCCAGTGTGATTTTGCCCTCGATTTTTTGAAAAAGTATACAGAAAAATGTAGGAAAGAAAATATACGTCTTATTGCAGCAGACAAAGGCCTGGAATTCTTTCTGGCTTGTCGGATTATGCCGGATGTAGTGATCGGAGATTTTGACAGTCTGTCAGAAGACGGAAAAGAATTTCTGGAAATTTTGGATAGAAACAAAGCAGACAGTGAAATTCCTTATGGTGGGATGACAAACTGGAAAATTCAGAAAGAATTTGAAACAAAGTCAAAAGACATAGATGTTATTCGTCTGAGACCAGAGAAAGATGATTCAGATACGCAGTCTGCAATGAACTATGCGATTCGTACCGGGGCAAAAGAGATAGTTATTCTTGGGGTGACCGGAAAAAGAGTGGATCACCTGATGGCCAATTTTGGACTTCTTGTTCTGGCACAAAAACAGAGGGCATCAGTAACACTTCTTGATCGCTATAATTATATGAAACTGATTCCAAGTGGGACAGTTCTTAAGAAATCTGAACAGTTTGGGAAATATGTATCATTTTTTTCACTGGGCGGAGAGGTAACGGGTCTGACGCTGGAAGGATTTAAATATTCGTTAAATGAATACCATCTGACAGCTGCAGACAGCGGACTTACTGTAAGCAATGAGATCAGTAGTGAAATTGCAAAGGTAACGTATGAATCAGGAACCTTGTTGATGATTATGTCCCGAGACTGACAATATACTTGTTATTGTTAACTCTGTTTTCGGTAACGATGTCAAAATTCATTTCAGATTGCCTGAGACGATAGAATTTCTGCATCGCGAAACAAGTTACTGGGCACGGAGTGAACAGTAATCAGTAAATAGTAACCTGTGTACAGGAGAAACAGTGACCTTGCACATCACAAATGGTTATGATAAAATGATGAAAGTATTTTGAAAGAGGAACATTGCTTGGGCTGCTGCGGGAATGGCTTGCTAAGTGGTACACCCGAGCTTAAGGAGTATCTGAAAAACACCGTAAAATCAATACATTTAAAGGAGATATAGAGAAAGATGAAACTTGGAATAGTTGGATTACCAAACGTTGGAAAAAGTACATTATTTAACTCATTAACGAAGGCAGGAGCAGAATCAGCAAACTATCCGTTCTGTACCATTGATCCGAATGTGGGTGTTGTTACTGTGCCGGATGAAAGACTGAAACTTCTGGGAGATTTCTATCATTCTAAGAAAGTGACACCTGCTGTGATCGAGTTTGTAGATATTGCAGGACTTGTAAAGGGGGCATCTAAAGGTGAAGGGCTTGGAAATCAGTTCCTTGCAAATATCCGTGAGGTAGATGCTATCGTTCATGTTGTACGCTGCTTTGAGGATTCCAATGTTATTCATGTAGATGGAAGCATCGATCCTCTTCGTGATATTGAAACTATTAACCTTGAACTGGTATTCTCTGACCTTGAGATTCTTGAGAGAAGAATTGCAAAAGTAACCAAGACTGCCCGTATGGACAAAGAAGCTGCCAAGGAACTTGATTTCCTTCAGAAAGTAAAAGCTCATCTGGAAGATGGCAAAATGGCTATCACAATGGAACTGGAAAATGAAGACGAAGAAGCGTGGATGGCTACTTACAATCTGCTCACATGGAAACCGGTGATCTATGCAGCAAACGTTGCAGAAGATGATCTGGCAGACGATGGTGCAAGTAATGAACATGTACAGGCAGTTCGCAAATATGCAGCAGAGCAGAACAGTGAAATTTTTGTAATCTGTGCAGAAATCGAAGAAGAAATCTCAGAACTGGATGATGATGAAAAGAAGATGTTCCTTGAGGATCTGGGACTTACAGAATCCGGACTTGAGAAACTGGTAAAGGCAAGCTATCATCTCCTTGGTCTTATGAGCTTTCTTACTTCCGGTGAGGATGAGACAAGAGCATGGACTATTAAGATTGGAACAAAAGCTCCACAGGCAGCTGGCAAGATCCACACAGATTTTGAAAGAGGATTTATCAAAGCTGAAGTTGTTAATTATCAGGATCTTCTGGATTGCGGTTCTTATGCAGGTGCCAGAGAGAAAGGTCTTGTAAGAATGGAAGGTAAAGAATACATTGTACAGGATGGAGACGTAATTTTATTCCGATTCAATGTATGATAAACAGGTGATATATGGAAATGTCGATACGTTTTCCGGGTCTTAATCTGATTTTATCTTATGTGCCCCGGTCATTTCAGATATTTGGGATGGAATTTACCATATATGGGATATTGATTGCAGTTGGTGCGCTTCTGGGAATGGGAATAGTGACACTGGAAGCAAAACGAAACAACGAAGATCAGAATAAATATCTTGATATGATGATTGTTTCTCTGCTGGTTTCTGTTGTAGGATCCAGATTGTTTTATGTTATCTTTTCCTGGGAGCTTTACAGAGAAAATCTGAGAGCGGTTCTGGATCTTAGAAATGGCGGTTATGGATTTTATGGCGGGCTGCTGGCTGGATTTCTTGCTGCTGCGATATTCTGTCGGATCGCAAAGCTGAATTTCTGGAAAATAGCAGATACTGCAAGTCTTGGAATACTTCTTGGGCAGATGATAGGGCGCTGGGGGAATTTTTTTAACAGAGAATCTTTTGGCGAATACACAAATCTGCCATGGGCAATGCAGCTTCCGATTTCAGCGGTTCGCTCCGGAGAAGTTTCGGGAACCATGAGAGATAATCTGATGACAATCGATGGGGTTTCTTATATTCAGGTTCAACCGGTCTTTCTTTATGAGAGTCTGTGGTGTCTGTTCCTGTTCCTTTTGCTTCTTGCACTTCGCAGGAAGAAGAGATATGAAGGCGAGCTGTTCATGATTTATCTGGCAGGTTATGGGCTTGGAAGGTTTTTCTTTGAATGGTGCAGGACAGATAAACTTTATATTCCGGGAACAAAGATTGGAATTTCATTGGTGATTTCTGCAGTGTTGTTTGTAATCTGTGCACCGATGGTAGTTGTGCGTGGGGTAATGGCACAGAAGAGAGCGGCTATACGCAGGCGAAGAAGAGCACTTATAGATGCCCGGCAGGAGACTGCACATAGTGACATCTATGAAAAAGGAAAAGACGCACAGAATGCAGTGAAGACAGAAGTGAATGGAGAGTCAGATACAGAACTTCAGTATGAAGAAAATGTTCAGACAGAAAACACTGTGGGTGTAGAATCCGAACACAATCAGATGCCTGGAGATTTCGAAGAGACAGTTAAGTCGAAGAAATCCGGACAGAAAGCAAAGGAAGAACCGGACGAAATGTTAAATTGGGAAGATTCTGAATATGCACACATTTCGGAGCAGTGGAGACATCATGTGGGAAAATCTCCCACAAATTCAGAGGAAGACCAGTAACAAAACAGTATATATAAAAGCGAAGTGGGTTGAAAGTGGGATTTCAACCCACTTTTTTGTATAATTGTCCCATTTTTGCTGTAAAATAAGTATGTTTCATAAATGTTAACAGAGTTCTAAATTTAAAAAAAATTTTTCAGACCCTTGTTTTTTCACCCTAAATAGTTTAGAATAAGCACATAAGTGGTAGAAAGTGGTGAATAGTGGTAGTGAGTGGGGGAACAATGGCAGACCAGACCATTACCGCCTGGAAGTCTGAAGGGGAGATTCAGATTTCATGAGAGTAGGTGAGTTACATGTTCATGGGAGAGTACAATCATACGATTGACGCGAAGGGGCGTCTGATCATTCCGTCTAAATTCAGAGATCTCTTAGGAGATGAGTTTGTTTTGACGAAAGGACTTGATGGTTGTCTTTCTATCTATCCAATGGATGAATGGGAAGCCTTTGAAATGAAACTCAGAGCATTACCACTTACAAACAAAAATGCCAGAACTTTTTCACGATTCTTTGTAGCTGGAGCAACTACATGTGAACTGGACAAGCAGGGGAGAATCCTTGTGCCGCAGACTCTGCGTGAATTTGCGGGCCTGGAGAAAGATGTAGTTCTGACAGGTAATTTAAACAGAATTGAAGTTTGGAGCAAAGAAAAGTGGAGTGAGAACTGCAATTATGATGATATGGACAGCATTGCAGAGAGCATGCAGGACATGGGAATCACAATCTGACAGAAATCATTTAAAGTATCTTGCAGAGCAAATCCAGACAGGAGACGGAGATGGAATTTAAACACAAATCTGTATTACTGGAAGAGACCATTGAAGGCTTGAATGTCAAGCCTGACGGAATCTACGTGGATGGCACTTTAGGAGGTGCGGGACATGCCCTGGAGGTGTGTAAGAAACTTTCTGCCAAGGGGAGATTTATTGGCATAGATCAGGACCAGGATGCGATAATTGCTGCGAGTGAGAGGTTAGCCGCCTACAATCAGGCGACGATCATTCGCAGCAATTATTGTTACATGGTACAGGAACTGGCAGCAAGAGGCATCCATAAAGTCGACGGGATTCTCCTTGATCTAGGGGTATCTTCCTATCAGCTTGATAATGAAGAACGTGGATTTACTTACAGAGTAGATGCACCATTGGATATGCGCATGGATCAGCGCCAGACACAGACAGCCAGTGACATTGTCAATGGTTATGAAGAGAAAGAGTTATATCGTATCATTCGTGATTACGGTGAAGATAAATTTGCAAAGAATATTGCAAAGCATATTGTAGCAGCCAGACAGGTGAAGCCGATCACTACGACCGGAGAACTCACTGAGATCATCAGGGAATCTATTCCGATGAAAATGCAGGTGAAGTCAGGACATCCGGCGAAGAGGACATTCCAGGCAATCCGCATTGAACTCAACAGAGAACTTGATGTACTGAGAGAGTCACTGGATGGAATGATCGACATCCTTGATGATGGCGGAAGACTTTGCATCATTACTTTCCATTCACTGGAAGACAGGATTGTTAAGACGATTTTCAGAAAGAATGAGAATCCTTGTACCTGTCCGCCAGACTTTCCGGTATGTGTATGCGGAAAGAAATCAAAAGGTAAAGTGATTACAAGGAAACCGGTTCTTCCCGGGGAGAAGGAAATGGAAGAGAACCCGCGTTCCAAGAGTGCAAAGCTTAGAATTTTTGAGAGAGTATTGTAATTAGTAGTGAGGCATGAAATGGCGAAGACGACCAGGACTGAAACAGCAAGAAGAAGCAGAACCAATGCCAGAGTAAACAGAGGAATGTACGTTGAAGGAAACACGGTCAGACGCCTTGCAGAAGTTCCGGAGAGGACGAGACAGCCAGAAAGACAGCATCCGGGAACGCAGACTAATCGAAACCGCAGAGTGCAGGCACAGCCGGTACAGAAGCAAAAGCATGAGCTGAGTAAAGCAGCGCAGAGAAACAGGCAGAAAGCCACAGCTATGAACTGGGGATTTGTTGTGTTTCTTGTAGTTGTATGCGCAGCGATTTTGTTTTGCTCTGTAAAATATCTTCAGTATAAGTCGGAAATTACGGCTAAGATGAGTACTGTTGCATCCCTTGAGGAGGAGTTGGCAAATTTAAAAGAAGATAATGACGCATATTACAGCCAGGTAACATCTAATATAGATCTGAACCAGATTAAACAGACAGCATTAGGACGATTGGGAATGAAATATCCGTCAGACGATCAGACAGTAACCTATTCTACATCCGGAAACAGCTATGTGAGACAGTATCAGGATATACCAGATTCAAAGTAGGTGATTAATTGAGCAATACAAGAAAAAAAGGTCAGAAGAGACCACAGAGAAAAATAAATTATAACATGAAAAAAAAGCTGGTAATGCTATTCACGATAGTGTTACTGGCTTTAGTAGTATTAATAGTAAGAATTACTTATATTAATGCAATAAGTGGCAGCAAATACAAGAAACAGGTATTAAGCCAGGCACAGCAAAAATATGAAAGCCAGGTTCTTCCAGCCAAGAGAGGCGATATTTACGATAAGAATGGGAATATACTTGCAACCAGCAATAAGGTTTATAATGTGATCCTGGATTGTAAAACTGTAAATTCGGACAGTGATTATGTAGAACCGACGATACGTGCATTAAATGAACAGCTGGGAATTGATGAAGAAACGGTACGTTCACTTCTGTCAGATTCGCGAACCAGTCAGAGCCAGTATCAGATACTGATGAAACAGTTACCTATGGATCAGAAGAAAGAATTTGAAAAATACGTGGCGGAAGATGAGGATTCCGGACTTACCGCTGAACAGGCAAAAGAGAGAGCTAATATAAAAGGTATCTGGTTTGAAGAGGATTACCTGAGGAGCTATCCATTCAATGAAACTGCATGTGATACGATAGGTTTTACTCTGGATCGAGATGTTGCTGATATCGGACTGGAAGGATATTACAACAGTACTCTTACCGGTGTAGACGGAAGACAGTATGGTTACATCAATAATGATTCTGATGTGGAACAGACTATCATTGCTGCAGTAAACGGCAAGAGCATTCAGACCAGTCTTGATATTGGTGCTCAGCAGATCGTTGAGAAATATGTTAATGGTTTTAAGGAAGCTATGGGAGCCAAGAACATAGGTGTTATTGTCGAAAACCCGTCAACAGGTGAGATTATTGCTATGGATGGAGGCGATCGTTATGATCTGAATAATCCGCGAGATCTTTCAAATGTATATTCTGAAGACGAGATTAAGGCAATGAATGACGAGGAGACTGTGGATGCACTGAACGGTATGTGGAGTAACTTCTGTGTTACAGATGCTTATGAGCCGGGTTCTGTTGTGAAACCGATTGTTATGGCATCTGCACTGGAGAAAGGTGCAATACAGGAAACTGATACATTCGTATGTGACGGTGCGCAGACTTTTGGTGATACCATGATTAAGTGTGCAGTATATCCGGATGCACACGGGACTGAGACACTGGGTGAGGTAATTGCCAATTCCTGTAATGACGCTATGATGCAGATCGGTGCCAAAATGGGAGCTACACAGTTTATCAAAGCACAAAGTCTCTTTAACTTTGGAACCAGAACAGGAATTGATCTTCCAAATGAAGGCACTGGTATTATTCATACAAAGGATTCTATGGGAGAGACAGAGCTTGCATGTTCTGCATTCGGTCAGGGATTTACGTCTACTATGATCCAGGAAATCAATGCTATGAGTTCTGTTATCAATGGAGGGTATTATTATCAGCCGCATCTGGTTACCAAAATTCTTGACAGCAGTGGAGGAACAGTAAAGACTATTACACCAACGCTCCTGAAACAGACAATTTCATCTGCAATTTCCAGTGATATTCGAAGCTACATGGAATTAAGTGTACAGCAGGGTACCAGCCGTCATTCAAAAGTACAGGGTTACAGTTCAGGCGGAAAAACAGGTACAGCTGAAAAATATCCTCGAGGAAACGGCAAGTATCTGGTTTCTTTTATCGGATTTGCACCAGTAGATGATCCGGCAGTTGTGATTTATGTGGTAGTAGATGAGCCGAATGTAGATGATCAGGCCAACAGTACTTACGCACAGTATATCGCACAGGGAATTCTTTCCGAACTTCTGCCGTATCTGAATGTAACACCAGATGAAGCTGAAAACGGAACCGTACCTGAAACCGAGTTGTGGGAAGGTTTCAAAGGTCACTTAAAGAGCACGACGTCAAGCAGTTCACTGAACAGTGACGGTAATCTGGTAGATGCAGACGGTAATCTGATCGACTGGGATGGAAACAGAATCGATGAAAACGGATATCTGCTGGATTCTAACGGTGACCATATTCTGGACGATAGCGGTAATTATAAGATGTCTACAAACCTGGTTGCCGGTTCAGGAAGCACAGAAGCAGATGTTTCCGGAGATGCGGTGTCCAATCCGGACGCACCTGCTCCCCTGGAGGATGATGAAGCAGAGACTACGGAGGACAATAACGCAGAATCTGACGGAATCACTAACGAAGAGGCAGGTCTGGAATAAAAGCTCAACGGGAATAAAGAACATACCCCCGCGGGGATTTGTCATATATTATTATGACAATCTCTGCGGGGATTTTTTATGAAAAAGAATATGACATTTCATAAGAAGAAAATATGGGTGGTATTTATCTGCTGCATCCTGCTGATGGCGGGATTGATCGGAAGACTTGTGTATCTGATGTGCTTTCGGTCTGACTATTATTATGAGAAGGCAAAAGATCTCCATGAGAGAGAACGGGATATTAAGGCAGCACGCGGCAAGATTCTGGACGCAAAAGGAAAAGTTCTGGCATCCAACAGGACTGTTTGTACGATATCTGTGATTCACAGTCAGATTAAAGAACCGGAGAAAGTAATCACAATGCTGACAGAGAAACTGGGAATGGACGAAGCAGCAGTACGTAAGCGTGTGGAAAAGGTTTCTTCCATAGAAAGGGTTAAGACAAATGTGGAGAAAAGTGTAGGAGATTCGATCAGAGAAAGCAATCTGGCAGGAGTGAAAGTAGATGAGGACTATAAACGTTATTATCCATATGGGAGTCTGGCCTCCAAGGTGATTGGTTTTACCGGCGGAGATAACCAGGGAATCATAGGTCTGGAAGTAAAATATGAAGAGATATTAAAAGGTGAGCCGGGAAAAATACTAACAACTACAGATGCCAGAGGCGTAGAAATTGATAAGTTGGGAGAGACCAGAGAAGATCCAGTGGAGGGAAAAAGTCTGTTGCTTAGCCTGGATGCAAATATTCAGGAATTTGCTCAGCAGGCAGCTTTGAAAGTAATGGAAGAGAAACAGGCAGAGCGAGTATCTATACTCTTAATGAATCCACAAAACGGAGAAATTTATGCATGTGTAAATGTACCGGAATTTGACCTGAATGATCCATTTACTTTGAATGATGCTTTACAGGTGCAGGAGACAGCTGCTTCGCGGGATTCACAAATTCAGGAGACTGATCCAAAAACAGAGGCTGAAAGAAAACAGGATCTGTTAAACCAGGTGTGGCGCAATCCGTGTCTGAATGATACTTATGAGCCAGGGTCTACATTTAAGATTATTACTATGTCCGCCGGACTGGAAGCAGGTGTTGTCTCTGCAAACGATCGTTTCTACTGTCCGGGATATAAGCTGGTAGAGGATCGCAGGATTCATTGTGCCAAGAGAACCGGTCACGGAGCTCAGAATTTCGTAGAAGGAGCACAAAATTCCTGCAACCCTGTGTTTATTGAAGTAGGACTCCGGCTTGGCGTGGAACGTTATTATCAATACTTCAGACAATTTGGTCTTTTGAATAAAACCGGTATCGATCTTCCGGGAGAAGCAGGAACAATCATGCATCAGAAGAAAAATATGGGAGAGGTAGAGCTGGCAACAGTTTCTTTTGGGCAGTCTTTTCAGATCACACCTGTTCAGCTGGCAACAACAGTAAGTTCTCTGATCAACGGAGGAAGACGTGTTACGCCGCATTTTGGAGTAGCAGTTTTAAATTCGGATGGAACCCAGGGCGAAAAACTGGAATTTCCGGTACAGGAGGGAATTGTTTCGCAGGAGACATCCAGAGAAGTAAGAAATATATTGGAAACAGTAGTCTCTCAGGGTTCAGGAAGAAACGCAAAGATTGAAGGGTATTCCATCGGCGGAAAGACTGCAACATCACAGACACTTCCCAGAAGTGCCAACCGTTATATTTCTTCGTTCCTCGGTTTTGCACCTGCGGAAAATCCTACAGTTCTGGGATTATGTATCATTCATGATCCTCAGGGGATTTATTATGGTGGAACAATTGCTGCTCCGGTAATACGCAGCATATTCGAAAATATTTTGCCATATCTGGGAATAGAAAAAGATACCACAGTAAACTGAGCGGTCCTTAACTGAATCAGGTAAGCCTCCTGCTTCAATTGCGAATATCCGTTTGACTTAGATCAGACGGACTTTCCGGAATTGGTTAAAATCGTACTGCCAGGGTTGATAAATAAGCAAAAAAGCCGTATACTAAAAGCAATCTGAAAGAATATGACAAAATGTTGCTGTTCACTTTGTGCCGGCAGCATCAAAATACTTTCAGTAAAAAAACGAAAGAATGAACGAGGTGTGAGATGGAATTTCAAGTTGTAATCCCTGTGCTGATCGCGTTTGCAATCAGCGTTGTATTAGGACCGATCATCATTCCGTTTCTTAGGAAACTGAAGATGGGCCAGACGGAAAGAACAGAGGGCGTACAGTCCCACTTAAAGAAAGCCGGAACTCCTACAATGGGCGGTGTGATTTTTCTGATCGCTACAGCTGTTACTGCGTTGTTTTATGTAGGGGATTATCCGAAGATCATTCCGGTATTATTCCTGACTCTGGGATTTGGAATTATCGGATTTCTGGATGATTATCTGAAGGTAGTTCTGAAACGTTCAGATGGACTGCTCCCGTGGCAGAAGTTCTCTCTTCAGGTAGTGCTGACAGCAATTTTTGTATTTTATATTGTTAAGTATACAGATATTTCTCTGACAATGAGAATCCCGTTCTGGAGCGGACATTTTCTGAATCTTGGATGGCTGGCGATCCCGGTACTTTTCTTTGCAGTGATCGGTACAGTAAACGGGGTAAACTTTACAGACGGTCTTGATGGCCTTGCTTCCAGCGTAACTTTGATCGTAGCGGTATTCTTCTCTGTGGTTTCTATCGGAATGAAATCCGGAATTGAACCGATTACCTGTGCAGTTGTAGGAAGTTTGATGGGATTCCTGCTGTTTAACGTATATCCTGCAAAAGTATTCATGGGAGATACAGGTTCTCTGGCACTTGGAGGATTTGTGGCAGGTACAGCATATGTGATGCAGATGCCATTATTTATCCTGATTGTAGGTTTGATCTACCTGATCGAAGTACTTTCTGTTATGATTCAGGTAACTTACTTCAAGGCAACACACGGCAAACGTATTTTTAAGATGGCACCGATCCATCATCATTTTGAATTATGCGGATGGTCTGAGACACGCGTAGTTGCAGTGTTCTCAGTAATTACAGCTGTTATGTGCATGATCGCACTGCTTGCGCTGTAATATTAAATATATCTGTAAGTCCGGCAATGGGCTGGTAATAGGAGGAAATTATTATGGAATTACAGGGAAAAAAGGTCCTTGTATTCGGTTCCGGAAAGAGCGGAATCGGAGCATCTGACCTTCTTGCAAAAGTAGGAGCATCTCCGATTATTTATGACGGAAATGCAGAAATTGATAAAGAGGCAGTTGTACATAAAACAGATGGAACTTATCCGGTGGAAGTATATGCCGGAGAACTCCCAAAAGAAGTACAGGAGAGCCTTGATCTTGTAGTCCTGAGTCCTGGAGTACCGACGGATCTTCCGATTGTGAAGAACTTTTATGAACAGGGGCTTCCTGTATGGGGAGAAGTGGAACTGGCATACAGAGTGGGAGACGGTGAAGTACTTGCCATTACAGGAACTAATGGAAAGACAACTACTACAGCACTTCTGGGAAAAATCATGCAGGATGCCCGTGAGTCTGTATTTGTTGTAGGAAATATCGGAACTCCGTATACTTCCAAAGCTCTGGAAATGAAACCGAATTCTGTAACTGTTGCAGAAATCAGTAGTTTCCAGCTTGAAACAATCGAAGAGTTTGCACCAAAAGTATCCGCAATCTTAAATATCACAGAGGATCATCTGAATCGTCACCATACAATGGAAGAGTACATTCGTGTGAAAGAACTGATCACTGAGAATCAGGGAACTGAAGATGTCTGTGTCCTGAATTATGAGGATAAAGTACTTCGTAAGTTTGGAGAAAATCTGACTCCGAGAGTGGTATATTTCTCCAGCGAGCGTAAACTGGATGAGGGTATTTATCTGGATGGAGACACTATTGTTCTCAGGGATGGAGCAAAAGAAATCGAAGTAGTAAAGACAGAAGATCTGAAACTTCTTGGCAAACACAATTTTGAGAATGTAATGGCTGCTGTTGCAATGGCTTATTATGACGGAGTATCCATGGACAGTATCCGTAAGAGTATCTGTGAGTTTACCGCAGTTGCACACAGAATCGAATATGTAACAGAAAAGAACGGAGTTGCTTATTATAACGATTCCAAAGGAACTAATCCGGATGCAGCTATCAAAGGAATTCAGGCAATGAATCGTCCGACACTTCTTATTGGCGGCGGTTATGATAAACAGTCAAGTTATGATGAATGGATTGAAGCTTTTGACGGAAAAGTCCGTTACCTGGTACTGATCGGACAGACTAAGGAAAAGATAAAAGAAGCAGCTGAGAAACATGGCTTTTACGATATTATCCTCTGCGAAGATCTGAAAGAAGCAGTAAAGGTATGCGCAGAAAAAGCACAGCCTGGTGATGCTGTTTTACTTTCTCCTGCATGTGCAAGCTGGGGACAGTTTGATAATTATGAGCAGCGTGGAGATATGTTTAAGGAATATGTAAGAAATCTGTAGAATATCTATAAGTAAGGTGCTTATAGTCATCCGGCAGATGAAAACAGATCTGAGCCGGCAGGCTATAGATGATTTGGAGAGAACCGGATGACATCAAAAAAAGATATAACGATGCTGGTACTGGTTGTACTGCTTGCACTTTTTGGGCTTGCAGTTTTGTTCAGTACAAGTGAATATAATGGCAGAGTGCGCTTCGGCGACTCTGCCTATTATTTTAAGAAACAGTTGTTTGCTACAGCATTGGGAATAGTGGCTATGTATATAGTTTCCAATGTGGATTATCATTTCTTTCTCAGACTGGCGCCGGCTGCATATCTGTTTTCTATGGTTCTTTCCACAGCAGTGCTCTTGTTCGGACAGGAAATTAATGGGTCAAAGAGATGGCTGAATCTGGGACCTTTATCTTTTCAGCCATCGGAGTTTGCCAAAGTTGCGGTGATCCTTTTTCTTGCATGGCAGATTGAAAAGTCACAGAAACGGACGGAAGGATTCTGGTTTATGTGTAGGACCATGTTGACCCTGCTTCCCATTGTTGGCCTGGTAGGTTCCAATAATCTGAGTACCGCCATCATTATATTGGGAATCGGAGTTATTCTGATTTTTGCTTCAAATCCGAAATACATGCAGTTTATTGGACTTGGCAGTGCGGGAATAGGGTTTATAGCAATTTTTCTGGCTGCTGAGAGTTATCGTCTGGAACGACTGTCAATCTGGAGAAATCCGGAAAAATATGAAAAAGGCTTTCAGACTATCCAGGGACTGTATGCTATCGGAAGCGGCGGGATTTTTGGCAGAGGTTTTGGAAGCAGCCTTCAGAAGCTGGGATTTGTACCGGAAGCACAGAATGATATGATTTTCTCTATCATATGTGAGGAACTGGGAGTTGTGGGGGCGGCTATATTGATTCTGATGTTTGCATTGCTTTTGTGGAGACTGGGTGTTATTTCTATGTATGCAGAGGATTTGGCCGGTGCTTTGATCTGTGGCGGTATTATGGGACATCTGGCGATTCAGGTTATCCTGAATATTGCAGTTGTGACCAATACCATTCCGAATACAGGGATTACACTGCCCTTTATCAGCTATGGCGGTACTTCAGTAGTGTTTCTGCTGGGGGAAATGGGGCTTGCATTAAGCGTAAGCAGTTACAGAAGAGTACGACAGCATGAAAAGTGACATAAAATAAGGAAAAGTAACGGATAAGAAGAGAAAACATATACTATAAGGTAAGAGGCCCTTTAGGAGTGAAAGTTTTGGATGAGATCCATGTGCTGGGCAAAGGCTCTCTGAGCGGAGAGATTTTCATACAGGGCTCCAAAAACGCAGCACTGCCAATGATGGCTGCATCGTTAATGCACAGAGGTCTCAGTGTTCTCAGAGGCTGTCCGAAGATTTCTGATGTTTTTTGTATGGAAGAAATTCTGAAAAGTCTTGGTGCAGTTACCTGGTGGAAGGACCATGATCTCTATCTGGACTGTGAGAATGCAGATAAAACGGAAATTTCAGATATATATACAGGAAGAATGCGCTCCTCTGTGATCCTGCTTGGAGCAGTTCTTTCCAGAAATAAGAAATGCAGGATCGGATATCCGGGAGGATGTAGCATAGGGAAAAGACCGATAGACCTCCATCTTATGGCTCTGAGGAGCCTTGGAGCCGAGATCCATGAAAATGAAGAGTATCTGGATGCGGAGTGCAGCAGATTTTATGCAAAAGAGATATTTTTTTCGAAATCAAGTGTAGGAGCAACACAGCAGGCGGTATTAGCTGCAACGCAGGCGGACGGAATCAGTTATCTGCATAATTGTGCCAAAGAACCGGAGGTTTTCTGGCTTTGCCGGTATCTCAGAATGATGGGAGCGATGATCGAAGGGGAAGAAACCGGAGAAATCAGAATTCAGGGAGTCAGTGAACTGGGACCTGGAGATTATGAGATCCCTCCTGACAGAATCGTAGCCGGAACTTATATTTGTGCGGCAGCTGCAGCTAGAAGTGAGATTACTTTGCGAAATGTGCCTACAGAGGAATTAGAGGCCTTCCTGGAAGTATATCAGAAAATGGGTGGACAATATGAAGCGAATAGTGGTACACTAGAGGTCAATGGAAAGAAGGCAGTCAGACCTGTGTCGCTGGTGGAGACCGGAACATATCCTGGATTTCCAACAGACCTTCAGGCACCGCTGATGGCTGTACTGGCGGGAATACCGGGACAGAGTGTGATCAGGGAGCGGATTTTTGACAGGAGATTTGGCAGCGCTTTTCAGATGAATAAAATGGGTGCGGATATCAGAATAAATGGTGATATGGCTGTGATCTCAGGAGGAAGACCTCTTACAGGGATGCAGGTACAGGCCGGAGATCTCAGAGGAGGAGCGGCATTAATTATTGCGGCGCTTATAGCTGAGGGGGAGACCTGTATTGCAGAATCCGGCTTCATCAACAGAGGATATGAGCACATTTGTGAAGATTTACAGGCTTTGGGCTGCAGGATATGGCAGTCCTCCAGCAGAGGATTTGGAGATTTATGAGAAAAAGTAATTATGGGAAAAGAACTTCTGTAAGCAGGGAGACAAAGAAGATACTGGCGGGCGTAATAGGAGCAGGGATTCTTGTTGCTGTGATCGCTTTCTTTTCTTATTATAAGGTAGATTCCATAGAGGTGAGGGGAACCACTCATTATACAGACGAAGAAGTAAAGAAAATGGTGCTTCGGGGACCGTTGGCTTCAAACTCGGTCCTTGCACCTTGGCTCTACAGTACGACCAATACAGGAGACATTGCATATGTAGATGCATTTAAGGTTACTCAGCTGAACAGGAGCACAATCTGTATCAGTGTTAAGGAAAAAAAGACCGTTGGCTGTATCAAATATCTTGACAGTTATATATACTTCGACAGGAATGGAACTTTTGTAGAGGGATCTCAGACCAGGGATGAAACTGTTCCGTATTTTGACGGAATCCAGGTAAACAGCATTGTAATGGATGAAAAACTGGATATTAAAGGAGATACAGTACTGAATACAGCGGTGGCATTGTCTACGATCTTTCAGAAGAATGATATAATTCCAGATCATATCCAGTTTGACAGTAGTTATTCCATCAGTCTGATCTACGGCGATATTACTGTACAGCTTGGGAAAGATGAAGATCTGGAGGAAAAGATGAACCGTGTGATTGCTATTTTGCCTAAGATTCAGGGAAAGAAGGGAATCCTTCACATGGAGAGTGTGTCTACAGATACAAACACTTTTGAAGAAGAGCAGGAAGAAATTACCGCAGATAACTGGAATGGTGGATATGATGAGGATGGAAACTATACCGGAGATGGCGAATATGACGAGAACGGCAATTATGTAGGTGCCAAGCCTAAGACTGCTCTTGATGAAGCAATCGAAAACTGGAATGGTGGTTATGATGAGGAAGGGGATTATACAGGTACCGGAGAGTATGATGAAGCCGGCAACTATGTAGGACCGAAGCCAACACAGGAATCGGTAGATGCCGCATCTGAAGAAAATGGTGACAGTTCAGGGGACAGCCAGGGGACAGATTCTTCTGAAAACGGAGACAGCAGTGGTTCGGATTATTCGACCAACAGCTATGATTCAGGTTATGATTCCGGAAGTTATGATAATTCTGACAGTTATGATGAATATGGTAATTATATTGGAGACGGCGGCGATTATTCAGAAGAGTACTGATCTGCAGATGTGTAAAAAACAGCCATAAAAACAGCTGGAAACAACTGTCTGAAGCTTTCGGACAGGCTGGTACTGCCGAAAAATCGTGAAAAAAGTATAAAAAAACGAAATTAGTGGTTGATTAATTTCCGAAAAAAATATATGATATATCTATATGTAACTTTGATATAAACTACTGAGAAGGATATCAGATATAAATAAAGGAGGAAGTACATTGTTAGAGATTATGTCAAATGAGGCTGAATCATCTGCAAAGATTATAGTAATCGGTGTAGGTGGAGCCGGAAATAATGCAGTAAACAGGATGGTGGAAGAGGCCATCGGCGGAGTAGAGTTTGTAGGTGTAAATACTGATAAACAGGCTTTAACTCTGTGCAAAGCTCCAACTGTACTTCAGATTGGCGAGAAGATTACCAAGGGCCTTGGTGCAGGAGCACAGCCTGAGGTTGGACAGAAGGCAGCAGAAGAGAGCATTGAAGAAGTGAAACAGTTAATGGAAGGTGCGGATATGGTATTCGTTACCTGTGGTATGGGAGGCGGAACTGGTACAGGTGCTGCACCTGTTATCGCAGCAGCAGCGAAAGAGATGGGTATTCTTACAGTTGGTGTTGTTACCAAACCTTTCCGTTTCGAAGCAAGAACACGTATGAACAATGCACTTGCAGGTATTGAGAATCTGAAGAAAGCAGTGGATACATTAATCGTTATCCCGAATGATAAATTACTGGAAGTTGTAGATCGCAGAACAACTATGCCGGAAGCTCTTAAGAAAGCTGACGAAGTTCTGCAGCAGGCAGTACAGGGTATCACAGACCTGATCAATCTGCCGGCACTGATCAACCTTGACTTTGCAGACGTTCAGACTGTAATGACAGACAAGGGAATTGCCCATATCGGTATTGGCGAAGCAAGAGGAGATGACAAAGCTATGGAAGCTGTACAGCAGGCTGTATCTTCTCCGCTTCTTGAGACAACCATTAAGGGTGCTACACATGTTATCATCAACATCTCCGGAGATATTTCTCTTATGGATGCAAATGATGCTGCAAGCTATGTTCAGGAGCTTACAGGTGAGGAAGCAAACATCATCTTTGGTGCTATGTATGATGACACAGTTGCTGACTACTGCAGAATTACAGTAATCGCAACAGGACTGAATGATGATAATCTTCAGCAGACCCCTTTCGGAAAAAGAAGCGCAGCTTCTTCCTTTGGTGCAAGAAGACCTTCTTCAACAACAGGCACAACAACCGGAACTACAACAGCGGGCAACATGAGCATGCCTAGCTTCAGCCTTCCGACTATGAATGCTACACCATTTGGAGCAGCTAAGACACCGTCCAGCACTGTTCAGAAAAAAGATATCCAGATTCCGGATTTCTTAAAGAACAGATAGGTAATAGTTGAGTTTTAAATGTGTAAATATAAAGAGACATGTCCGGATTATGGACATGTCTCTTTTGGGTCAGACTATATAAATTTGAGTTTTTAATAGGTTCCGCAGCCGCACTGGAAAGTATCACACTTAGTATCGCAGGATGCCTGTGCATTGGAACCATCTACCTGGATAGAGGAAGCAGTACATTTGCAGTCATCATTATAGGTACAGTTGTGAGCTTTGCAGTCAATCTGAATCTTTTCACATCCACATCCATTTGTGAAACTGTTAGTCATGGAACTTCCGGTACGCTCCTGAAAACTTCCGCAGCTTGTTTCATTTGCACTTGTAGCGTTCTCACCTGTTACATCAATTTCACCTTTGGAACAGAGCTGATCTTTGTTGTAGACACATTTGATTGCTGAACATTTAAGAATTGTCATAGTTATATCCTCCTGAAATATTAAAATAAGTTTCAGAGATAGGATGTGCGGTTTTAAAGAAAATATACGTTTCTGTTTATTCTGTCCCCAATATGGAAAGACAAATTAATTGTTATTCAAAGGGATAAATTATCACAATTTATATGGAAGAGATATTCAGTTAAAAAATGAAAAAAATACTTGACGTACGGTATGAAACATGGTATCTTATATGGGTACGTAAGAAAACAAAGCAGAGTTCCACTCTCACCTCAGCGCATTTAGTCAGCGGCTTGGGTTTATATTACACAGGAATCATTGAGATCATTTTGAGGTATTGCATAGGTTGTCTGAGCGAGACCGGGAAGAATGATGAAAACAATGAGTGTGATAACAGAGTGTGGATTTTGTCCACGCTTTTTTTGCGTAAAATATGAGGGCGACGAGAAGTCATTAGAATCTATCTAACAGGTATGGAGGTGCACTACAATTAGCAATTTAATGATTAACGAACAGATCAGAGACAAAGAGGTACGCTTAATCGGTTCGGACGGAGAACAGCTTGGAATCATGTCCGCGAAAGAAGCAATGTTCAAAGCTCAGGAGGCAGGGCTTGACCTGGTAAAAATTGCCCCGCAGGCGAAACCACCGGTATGTAAGATCATCGATTATGGTAAATACCGTTACGAGCTTGCAAGAAAAGAAAAAGAAGCCAAGAAAAAGCAGAAGACCATCGATGTCAAAGAAGTGCGACTTTCACCAAACATTGATACCAATGACCTGAATACGAAAGTCAACGCCGCCAGAAAGTTCCTCTCCAAGGGTGACAGAGTAAAGGTAACCTTACGTTTCCGTGGAAGAGAGATGGCACATATGGCGAGCAGCAAACATGTGCTGGATGATTTTGCAAAACAACTTGCAGATGTGGCAACAGTGGAGAAGGCACCGAAGGTTGAAGGCAGAAGCATGACAATGTTTTTAACGGAAAAGCGTTAAATATAATAGAGATACAGATCAAGGAGGAAATTACAATGCCAAAAATTAAAACTTGTAGAGCAGCAGCAAAGCGTTTCAAAAAAACAGGTACAGGAAAGTTAGTAAGAAATAAAGCTTATAAGAGCCATATCTTAACAAAGAAATCTCAGAAGAGAAAAAGAAATCTGAGAAAATCTACTGTTGTTGATTCTACTAATGTTAAGAGCATGAAGAAAGCATTACCATATTTATAAGAAGTATTCATTGAAGATAGACGAACAGGAGGAAATTTAAGAAATGGCAAGAATTAAAGGCGGATTAAACGCAAAGAAAAAACATAATCGTACATTAAAACTGGCAAAAGGCTACAGAGGAGCCCGTTCCAAACAGTATAGAGTTGCTAAACAGTCTGTAATGAGAGCACTTGCTAGCTCCTATGCAGGAAGAAAGCAGAAAAAACGTCAGTTCAGACAGCTTTGGATCGCTCGTATCAATGCAGCAGCTAGAATGAACGGATTATCCTACAGCAAAATGATGCACGGACTGAAAGTTGCAAACATCGACATCAACAGAAAGATGCTTGCTGAGCTTGCAGTAAACGATGCAGAAGGATTTGCAGCACTTGCTGAAATCGCTAAGAAAGCATTTGCTTAATTGACGGTTTTAAAGAGTCGTAAGATTAGAGGTACACAGGAAGTCGTAAAGATTTCCGGGTGTACCTTTTTTTGTTGAAAAAGTTTGGTTATTATTGTAGCAGAATAAAAATATTCCCTCAAAGCTGCGTGCGTAGTGCGGTCAAGTGTCCATGAAAGACGGAAAAATCTTAAATTTCCATAAAGTTTTCCTTGCATGGTCAAATATATGGTGCTATAATTTGAAACAGCAATATAATAAAGTGTCAGGAAGCCAAAGCCGGCTGGGAACCCAGTTGGCTTTTTGTTACTTTTCAGTTCCTTTACATAATAAATGATCTTGCGGAACTTAAGTGAGGTGAATGGTAACAGAAGCTAATCTTATGTGCCACAAGAGGGACGAAAGGACTGACAAAATAAAAGGAGGATTATTATTATGAAAAACCTGAAAAAAGTACTCAGTGTTACTGCGGCAGCAGCAATGGTAATGACAACAGTTGCACCTGTATCTGTATTTGCTGATGATGCTACATTCAAAATTGGTGGAATCGGACCTGTAACCGGAGCAGCAGCAATCTATGGACAGGCTGTAAAGAATGCAACAGAGCTTGCAATCAATGAAGTAAACGAAGACGGCGGAATCAACGGATATCAGGTAGAGTTTAAATTTGAAGATGATGAAAACGATGCTGAGAAATCCCTGAACGCTTACAACGCATTAAAAGACTGGGGAATGAACATCCTGGTTGGTACAGTTACTTCCACACCTTGTGTAGCTGTAGCAAATGAAACAGCAGCAGACAATATGTTCCAGCTTACTCCATCCGGATCTGCAACAGAGTGTGTTGCTAATCCGAACGTATTCCGTGTATGCTTCTCTGACCCGAACCAGGGTACTGCAGCAGCTCAGTACATTGGAGAGCATAAACTTGCTACAAAAGTAGCTATTATCTACGATAGCTCTGATGTATATTCATCAGGTATCACACAGAACTTCACAGCAGAAGCAGCTAATCAGGGTATTGAAATCGTATCTTCCGAAGCATTCACTGCTGATAACAATAAAGACTTCTCCGTACAGCTTCAGAAAGCAAAAGACGGTGGTGCTGAATTAGTATTCCTTCCGATTTATTATACAGAAGCTTCCCTGATCCTTGCACAGGCAGACAGCATGGGATTTGAAACTAAATTCTTCGGATGCGACGGTATGGACGGTATCCTTGGTGTAGAAAACTTTGATACATCTCTTGCAGAGGGGCTGATGCTTCTTACACCATTTGCAGCAGATTCTACAGATGAGAAAACCCAGAACTTTGTAAAAGCATACAAAGATGCTTACAAAGACACACCAAACCAGTTCGCAGCAGATGCTTATGATGCAGTATACGCAGTCAAAGCAGCAGCAGAAAAAGAAGATGTAAAAGCAGACATGGATGTTGCAGATATCTGTGCAGCACTTGAAAAAGGCATGACCGAGATCACACTTGAAGGTGTTACAGGTGACGAGATCACATGGACAGAAGACGGTGAGCCGAACAAAGCTCCGAAAGCTGTAGAAATCAAAGATGGTGCTTACGCAGCAATAGAATAATGAAATTGAAATAACTGAAAAGATTTCATAAGAAATAAAATGCGATTGTTCCTGGAGTGGACAATGGTTGTATGCCAACGGGGCTGTCTGAATTATGCAGACAGCCCTGTTGCCTAATACGTTATTACATTAATGCGTTAATGACAGATTTACTTTTGGCAAAATAAACAAGACAGATTTCGCTAAAGGCAAATCTGCCAGTTTTACACACAATAAAATTATTTAAATATAAGAAAGGAAAGACTTCTATGAGTAGTTTTATATCATATCTTATCAGTGGTATCAGCCTCGGAAGTGTATATGCGATCATCGCTCTTGGTTATACCATGGTATACGGAATCGCTAAAATGCTGAACTTCGCTCATGGAGATGTTATCATGGTCGGCTCTTATGTAGTTTATGTCGCAGTCAGCGGCATGGGATTAAATCCGATTTTAGCCATCCTGCTGTCCATTATCATCTGTACACTCATGGGCGTTGTGATCGAAGGCGTTGCGTATCGACCACTGCGTAATGCAGCTTCACCTCTGGCTGTTCTGATCACAGCAATTGGTGTCAGCTACCTGCTTCAGAACGTGGCCCTTCTGATCTGGGGAGCAGATACCAAATCATTCAGTAACGTGATCAGTCTTCCATCCCTGAAACTTGCAGGTGGTTCTATCGTGATCACTGGTGTAACCATCGTAACCATTATCGGTGGTATCCTGATCATGGCAGGTCTGATGCTCTTTATCAGCAAGACAAAAACAGGACAGGCAATGCTTGCCGTATCTGAGGATAAAGGCGCTGCCCAGTTAATGGGTATTAACGTAAACAAAACAATCTCCATTACTTTTGCAATCGGTTCCGGACTTGCAGCAATCGCAGGTGTGCTTCTCTGCTCTGCATACCCGTCTTTGACACCATATACAGGTGCTATGCCTGGTATCAAAGCATTCGTTGCAGCTGTATTTGGCGGTATCGGATCTATCCCGGGAGCCTTTATCGGAGGTGTTGTTCTGGGTATCCTGGAAATTTTTGGTAAAGCTTATATCTCTTCACAGATGGCTGATGCCATTGTATTCGGTGTTCTGATCGTAGTTCTGGTTGTGAAACCTACCGGTATTCTTGGTAAGAACATTCAGGAGAAAGTGTGAGGTGGCAGACATGGAAAAGAAGAAATTAAACAAAACAACAAAAAGCAATCTCATTACATACGGAATGGTTCTTGCAGCATATCTGATCGTACAGGGAATGATCGCAGGGAATCTGCTTTCCAACCTGATGCAGGGTCTTCTGGTGCCTCTTTGTGTATATATTATCCTGGCTCTTTCCCTGAACCTGACGGTTGGTATTCTGGGTGAGTTAAGTCTTGGACATGCCGGATTTATGTGTATCGGTGCTTTCACCAGTGCAGCATTTACAAAGGCAACTATGGATACATTTACAAATGCAGGACTTCGTTTCTTCGTTGCTCTGATCATCGGAGCTGTATGTGCAGGTATCTTTGGATTCCTGATCGGTATTCCTGTACTTCGTCTGAAAGGTGACTACCTTGCTATCGTAACACTGGCATTTGGTGAGATCATTAAGAATATCATCAATGTGCTTTATGTAGGAATTGACAGCAACGGAATCCATTTTTCCATGAAAGACCAGATGTCTCTTGGAATGGAGCCTGGTGGAAAAATGATCATCAGTGGTGCCATGGGTATCACAGGTACACCGAGACAGTCAACCTTTACTATAGGTGTGATTCTGATCCTGGTTACTTTATTCGTAGTTCTGAACCTGATCAATTCCAGAGACGGACGTGCGATCATGGCAATCCGTGATAACCGTATTGCAGCGGAATCAATTGGTATTGATATCACAAAGTATAAACTGAAAGCATTTGCAATCTCAGCAGCATTAGCCGGTATCGGTGGTGTGCTTTATGCTCATAATCTTGCAACTTTAACAGCACTTCCGAAGAACTTCGGTTATAACATGTCCATCATGTTCCTGGTATTCGTAGTTCTCGGTGGAATTGGAAATATGCGTGGTTCTATTATTGCAGCAGTGATTCTGAACCTTCTTCCTGAGCTTCTGCGTGGACTCAGTGATTACCGTATGCTGTTCTATGCAATCGTGCTGATCGTAATGATGCTGCTCAACTGGGCACCTAAGGCAATCGAGATGAGAGAGCGTCTTTTCAGTAAATTTAAGAAAAAGGAGGCATAAGCTATGGCATTGCTGGAAGTAAATCATTTAAATATTTCATTCGGCGGTCTTCATGCAGTGGATGATTTCCATGTCTCCATCGAGAAAGGACAGCTTTATGGTCTGATCGGTCCGAATGGTGCCGGTAAGACTACAATCTTTAACCTTCTTACAGGTGTGTATAAGCCGGACGAGGGAATCATCAATCTGGACGGACAGGATATCACCGGAAAGAGTACCATTGATATCAACAAGGCAGGAATCGCCAGAACATTCCAGAATATCCGTCTGTTCCATCAGATGAGTGTGCTGGACAATGTAAAGGCAGGACTTCACAATCATGATAAATACAGCCTTTTTACAAGTATTGTACATACTCCGAAATACTTTAAGGTTGAGAAAACCATGAATGAGGAAGCAATGAAGCTTCTTAAAGTGTTTGATCTGGACAAAGAGGCAGATATCCTTGCATCCAACCTTCCTTATGGTAAACAGAGAAAGCTGGAGATTGCCAGAGCACTGGCAACAAAGCCGAAGCTTCTTCTTCTGGATGAGCCGGCTGCAGGTATGAACCCCAATGAAACTGAGGAACTGATGGATACCATCCGTTTTGTTCGTGATAACTTTGATATGACCATTCTTCTGATCGAGCATGATATGAAGCTGGTTTCAGGTATCTGTGAGGAGCTGACTGTACTGAACTTCGGTCATGTTCTGAGACAGGGCGAGACTTCAGATGTGCTCCATGATCCGGAAGTTATCAAGGCATATCTTGGAGAATAGGAGGAGAGACAGATGGCATTACTGGAAGTACAGGACATACAGGTTTATTATGGAATGATTCAGGCATTGAAGGGTGTTTCTTTCTCTGTAAATGAAGGTGAAGTTATTGCTCTGATCGGTGCAAACGGTGCAGGTAAAACAACTACCCTGCATACAGTGACAGGGCTTCTCCGGGCAAAATCAGGACATATTATTTATGACGGACAGGATATCACAAAGGTTCCGCCTCACAAGATCGTAACAATGGGTATGGCACATGTTCCGGAAGGAAGACGTGTGTTTGCAAATATGACTGTTCTTCAGAATCTGAAGATGGGTGCTTTTACAAGATCTGATAAAAATGAGATTGATGCGACCATTGAGAAAGTATATAAACGTTTTCCGCGTCTGAAGGAACGTCAGAATCAGACTGCAGGTACCTTAAGTGGTGGTGAGCAGCAGATGCTCGCCATGGGACGTGCGCTGATGAGCCAGCCGAAGATCATTCTGATGGACGAGCCGTCCATGGGCCTTTCACCAATCTTTGTTAATGAGATTTTTGATATTATTAAATCCGTCAGTGAGAGCGGCACAACAGTTCTGCTGGTTGAGCAGAATGCGAAAAAAGCTCTTTCTATCGCAGACAGAGCTTATGTTCTTGAGACTGGTCGAATTACACTGGAAGGTAAGGCAAGCGATCTCCTGCATGATGAGTCTGTACAGAAAGCTTATCTTGGAGAATAAGAAAAGAGTTTAGCCACAGAGCGTGTTTTGTGGTAAAATAAGGATATAGATATCAGGGTCAAAATACTTTTTGGCCCTGATGCTGTATATGTCTGGTAAGGAGGGATTTTTTTATGGAGAATTTTGTAATTACTATTGCGAGACAGTATGGAAGCGGCGGACGTACTGTTGGAAAGATGCTGGCAGAGAGACTGGGAGTTTCTTTCTACGATAAACAGATCATCCAGATGGCTTCTGATGAGAGTGGAATTGATGTGAAGCTTTTTGGACAGGTGGAGGAAGGCTCCAGTGTGAAGCCGTCTCTGTTTAATAAGACCGGATTATATAAAGGGGATCTGATCACACCGGATCAGAAGGGATTCGTTTCTGATGAGAATATTTTTAATTATCAGGCGAAAGTTGTAACGGATCTGGCTGAGAAGGAGTCCTGTGTGATCGTTGGGCGCTGTGTGAATTATGTGTTTAAGGACAGGCCGAATACTCTGAGAGTGTTTATTCATGCACCGTGGGATTTCCGTATGGAGCAGTCACGGGAGAAGATCAGTGGAAGTGATGAGGAGATTGAGAAGTTTCTTCATAAGGATGATAAACGCAAGCAGGACTATTACCGCAAATTTGCAGGTGGGGACTGGAGCGATGCGACTAATTATGACTTATGTCTGAATGCTGGAAAATTAGGATTTGATAAATGTGTGGATGCGATTCTGGCGCAGATGGAAGTTATGGGAATTAAATAATAGCTATATGAAGAAAGGCAGTCTCTAGGGAAGAGGCTGCTTTTTGAATAAGGGACGCACTGAAAAATAGTTTAGTTCGTATGCGGTTTCGTACACTAAGATATTCTAAGCCCTCAGAAATTTGCTAAAGGCATGAGCCGTCTTGTCGAACTCGCTCCGTTGCAAACTTCGCTCAGACACGTGATGCAGCCGGCTCATAACGCAGATTCCTGAGAGCTAAGAATATCTAAGTATCCTGCAAATACATACGAACTAAACTATTTTTCAGTGCTGTTTATTGATAAGGTGAAGTATCCCCGGCAGATTTTTTGTTAGCCGGGGATATTTGTTAAACATTGTTTTTGATTTTATTCTGGTATTCTTTGAGTGTTTTTTCGTAGCCCATGTCGCTTAGTTCGTAGAAGTGTTCTCCCTGGATTTCGGTTGGGAGGTATTGCTGGTCTACGTAGTGGTTTGGATAGTCATGGGCGTATTTGTAGCCTATGCCGTGGCCTAGTTTTTCGTGGCCGCCGTAGTGAGCGTCCTGGAGGTGGGCTGGGACTGTGGTTTTGGTGCGTTTGACGGAGTCCATGGCTGCGAAGATGGCATTGACTGCGGAGTTGCTCTTTGGGGCGCAGGCCATGTAGGTGACTGCCTGGGAGAGGATGATCTGGGCTTCTGGCATTCCTACACGTTCTACTGCCTGAGCAGCTGCTACTGCTACGCAGAGGGCCTGAGGATCGGCGTTTCCGATGTCTTCGGAGGCGAGGATCATGATCCTTCGGGCGATGAATTTGACGTCTTCTCCGGCGTAGAGCATTTTGGCGAGGTAATAGACAGCAGCGTCAGGGTCAGAACCACGCATACTCTTGATGAAAGCGGAGATGATGTCGTAGTGGTTGTCTCCGTTTTTGTCATAGCGGACGACTCGTTTCTGGATGCATTGGGAAGCTACATCGAGAGTGATGTGGATGAGGCCGTCTTCACTTCTAGGTGTGGTGAGGATGCCAAGTTCTATGGCGTTAAGGGCGTTTCTGGCATCGCCGCCTGCCATATCTGCAAGGAAATCCAGGGCGTCTTCGTCTATCTGTGCTTTATAATTTCCCATTCCTTTGGTCTTATCGTTGACTGCACGGAGGATAAGTTCTTTGACTTCGGAAATCTCAAGAGATTTCAGTTCGAAGATGATGGAGCGGGAAATGAGAGCGGCATTTACTTCGAAATAAGGATTCTCGGTGGTTGCTCCGATGAGGATGATGGTTCCGTCTTCTACGAAGGGGAGAAGATAGTCCTGCTGGCCTTTGTTGAAGCGGTGAATCTCGTCGATAAAGAGGATGGTCTTCTTGCCGTACATGCCGAGATTCTGTTGTGCTTCTTTGACAACAGCTTCCATGTCTTTCTTTCCTGCTATTGTGGCGTTGATCTGGGTGAATTCAGCGCTTGTGGTGTTGGCAATTACCTTTGCCAGGGTGGTTTTGCCGGTTCCGGGAGGGCCATAGAAGATGACAGAGGTCAGTTTGTCTGCTTTGATTGCTCTGTATAATAAGGTGTCTTTTCCGATGATGTGTTGCTGACCGACAACTTCGTCGAGAGTAGTCGGACGCAGTCTGGATGCAAGAGGTGACTCCTGATCCAGAGTTTTTGATTTTGCATATTCGAATAGATCCATAGTTTGTTCTCCATAAATGATATTATTAATGATGACAGGGATAAAAGTATTCTGTCTTTGAGTTGATATTCATGAATTGTTTCGCTGTCAGGCAGTTCTTGCAATTTTGGATGATGTAAATGATATAAGTAAGAACATATATTTGTTTCAGTATAACGTATTTGTAATTTTTTGTAAAGATTGTCACACTGTTTAAAACAGAAATGAAAACGATATGTTACTGTTCACAGGTCAATGGTATGATAGCTTCAGATAAAAAATAATGGAAGAGCATTATAAAAGCTCTTCCATTATTTTACCGTAGATTTCCTGATAGTGTGTTGACCATTTCTGGCAGATAGATTTAGCTGCATCCAGGTTTGGTGCTGCAATGTTTAAGTCGATCAGGGAGTGGCCTTTTTCGATGAGCTGGCATCTTACAGAGTAGGTTCCCTGTTTGGTAATGTAATAATCGGCAGGAGTAACGATACGTTCCTGAGCTTTGAATCCTGTGGATTTCAGATATTCTCTGACTTCCTGTTTGATCTCAGGAGAGACATCCTTTTGAAAAAAGGAGAGGGTCTTTTTGCCATCCTCGGTAATTCGGTAGTGGGAGGTATTAGAACGTGTATCCATGGTGATCAGTTCTGCCTCCACAAGCTCGGAAATTGCCTGTTGGAGATGGAAATAGTTCGTGTATTCCCGCTCCAGGATAAATTCAGAAATCTGTGAGTTAGTCAGAGTATCCTCTGTATTCTGGAGCATGTATAACACGATTAATTTGTAAATAGTAAATGGTGTCGACAATTGATTCCCTCCTTTGCATGAAGTTGCAGAGAACATATTTTAACTAAATTAAGTAAATACTTTGCTTCAGTTGCAAAAAGCAATAAGCAGTGTTTAGGGAGTTGGTTGTATCACGAAAAGGATAAATCCTTCCTGATAAACTGTTTACCCTGAAAACTATGTTCTTCTTTCATCTTATGATGCAACATATTTAATACTTCGCGCTTGCGGCTTGCCCAGAGTGGTGCGATCAGTAAATCTTTTGGTCCGTCTCCTGTAATGCGGTGTATAACAATATCCGGCCGCAGATGTTCGAGACATTCAATCAGAAGTGAGAGGTATTCATCTCTTTCATAAGTACGGAATCTTCCATTTTCATAATCTGTTGCCAGATCTGTGCCACGAAGTACATGGAGAAGCTGAAGTTTGATCCCCTGGATATCTATCTGATTCAGGTATTCCATGGTTTCCAGAATATCTGCATTGCTTTCGCCGGGCAGCCCAAGGATTGTGTGTACGATTACTTCAATCCCCTCTTTCCGCAGACGCTTTACTGCATCATCGAAAACTGCGAGCCGATATCCTCTTCGGATGTACTGGGCGGTAGATTCGTGAATTGTCTGAAGCCCAAGCTCTACCCAGACTGGTTTCACACGGTTAAGCTTAGATAATAGCTCCACAATTTCGGGACTGAGACAGTCAGGTCTGGTACCAATAGAAAGTACCACAACTTTCGGATGCGAGATGGCCTCTGCAAAAATCTTCTCCAGATATCCGACAGGAGCGTAAGTATTTGTATATGCCTGAAAATAAGCGATATATTTGTGAATTGGTCTCTTCTGTGACAAAATGCTGATCTGGCTTTCAATCTGGTCAGTAATGGAAAGAGCCGCGTCTGCAGCGAAATCGCCGCTTCCTCCTGCACTGCAGAAGATACAGCCGCGGGTGCCAATCTTACCGTCACGGTTTGGACATGACATTCCGCCGTTTAATGTCACCTTGTAAACTTTTTCGCCAAATCGTTCTCTGAGCATATAGTCAAGGGAATGATATGGCTTTTCACCCCATTTTCTCATACATTGTGAGTATTTTCGGAGGAAGTGCTGTCAGCAGTTTCTAATGTGGAGGCTGTTTCAGCAGGAACAGCTTCTGTATTTGCTGTGTCAGCATCCGCCGGAATATAGTTATCAAAAATCTTTACCAGAAAATGTCCGTTGATAAATGCTTCCAGCGCAAATCCCATCAGGATAAGAAGCATGATCACAGTGGACTGTACACGGAAACTTTTGATCATAAAGACAGATACAGGTGCAATTGTGATGACTGCCATCAGAACCGTATATGGAAGATGGCGGATGGACATCAGAAATGCATTGCGGAATGTATTTTTGATGGAATTGTAAAACTTTGCAAGTACCGGATAGATGTAAAGGAAAACCATCAGGTATACGATACCGAAAGCAATAAAAAGAATATACAGTATCTGTGATACAGGTTTGCCGAAATAGTTTACGATATTCAGATCCAGGTAAAGGATCGCTCCGAGGACAAGCATGATCAGATTGATGATAGTTGCCTGTTTAAAGTTCTGCTTAAAGGATTTAAAGAAACTCCTGATAATATAAGATTCCTCATTGCGGGCCATTTTCAGGGTAACATAGTGCAGTGCAGTCAGTGATGCACCGATGGTAACAATCGGAAGACAACAGATCAGAAAGACCACATTAAGCATAATAAGGTCTGCCACACGTCCCATGACGGTAAAGAATTTGTTGTCCATGTTAAATAATCTGTCCATTCTTTAGAATACTCCTTTTTATACGTGTAGTATGATGCGCAGGGCAGTAATTCAGATAAAGCATTTAAGTGAATTGCCGGTATCAACTGTGAACAATTCTTTCACGGAAAATTCTGCACAAGGTTTATATATTAGTATAACGAATCAGGTGGGAAAAAGCAAATCTTTTATGTAACCAGAAGCTGATCTGCTGTGACAAAAACATACCCTTTCTGCGTAAAAAGATCCGCAATTTTCAGGGCTGCATCTATGGAAGTCTGATAACTGTCATGCATCAGGATAATGGAGCCATCGTGGACTTCTTTTTCTGCAATAGAAAGGATACGGCCAATGTTCTGACTTTTCCAGTCCAGTGTATCTACATCCCAGAATACCGGCAGCATGGTGACCGACAGTTCCATATCTTTGATCCATGCACCGAAAGGAGGACGGACGTAGGAAGGATAGACACCTGTAGCTTCATAGATCCGATTATTGGTTTTTTCGATTTCCAGACGTGCTTTCTGTGCGGGAATCTTATTGAGCTGTACGTGATCCCAGGTATGATTCCCGATCAGATGACCGTCTTTCTGCATTTGTTGAAGAATGTATTCATTTCCTTCAATATTTTCTCCTATCAGAAAAAAAGATGCATGAATATTCCGTTCACGAAGACCATCCAGGAGAACTGGCGTATATCTGGCGTTAGGCCCGTCGTCAAAGGTCAGGGCAATTCTGGGGGCTTCCTTTGCAGAAATATCAGTAATGGTTTCAACTCCGGAAACAGTTTTTTGACTTGAGATATTCTGGAAGTATAAGGGGTAGTCCTGCGAAGGGGCGTTCAGTGACTGACTTACCAGAGAAAGCATGCCGGGGCCCGCGACCATAGTAAGCGCGCGTATGCGTCTGTCTGTATCGGAAAAAAACAGAATCAGGAGTAAAAACATGCATAATAGGACAGCTTTTGTTTTTGAAATTATTTTTATGATTTGCTCCATGAAAAAGACTCCTTGATAATATTTTTAGGCAGAATATTGCCTGCTGCAATAAAATTTTGACATGCATATTTTGGGACAGCAGGGTGTGGACAGTAACTGGATAGTGACCATTATGTTACAGTATATGAAAAAAACAAAGCAAAACATACCGATTTATTGTATAATAGATAAAGCGCCTGACAGATTGATTACTAATGCAGTCAGATGGTTAAGAGAAGAATTTAGAAAACAGTTTATGGAGAAAGAAATGAAAAAGAAACGGACAAATCTGCTTGTCTTTTTGGCAATAGTAGGCATTTTTTTGATTTTTTATATGACAGGAGAAGCCTATTATGAAGGGCTGACCGACAAGAGCAGTCAGCAGGAAGAGAACGGCGAAGTATACAGGTATAAGTATGATATGATCGTAGACAGTCCGGAGTCCTCTTTCTGGCAGGCAGTATATAATTGTGCACAGGAGTGGGCGCAGAAGAATAATGCAATTCTTGAACTGAGGGGCAGTGGAAAAGAGAATGACTATAATAAGCTGGACTATATGAATATGAGCATTGCCTCCAATTCAGACGGAATCATTCTTCAGTACAGCGGAGAGCAAGGACTGGAATCAAAAATTAACGAAGCAGTTCAGAAAGGGATTCCGGTTGTTACAGTTATGAGTGATGCGGTACATAGCATGCGCCAGAGTTTTGTGGGAGTCAGTGACTATCAGCTGGGCAGCGCCTACGGAGAAAAAGTTGCTGAATACGTGACAAAAGATACCAAAAGCATTCTTATTTTGCTTAAACGGAACATTGATGATATGAATCAGAGCCAGATTTATACTCAGATCAGCAATGCAGCTCAGGCAAAAGCCGGATCTGCAGCTGATATTAAGATTACAGGGAAGAACCTCCTCTCAACAGGAACTTTTGAGACAGAAGAGGCAGTTACAGATATTTTTCAGCAGAAGGATAAGGTGCCGGATATTCTGGTATGTATGGATGAAGAAACTACGGAATGTGCGCGTCAGGCAGTACTGGACTTCAATCTGGCAGGTAAGGTTACGATTATCGGATACTATAGTTCCGAAGATATCCTCACTGCAGTGGAAAAAGGTGTGATCTCTGTTACCTGTGATGTGGACACAGACCAGCTTGGCAGATACAGTATTGAAGCTCTTACAGAATACCAGAAAGATGGGAGAACAAATTCTTATTATAATGTAGATATTAATTTCCTCGATAAAGATGCTGTCCGTGAGATGAGAAGGGAGGCGCAGACACAATGAAACAGATTCGCTGGAGAGACCTTTCTCTGGTCAGCAAGATTGTTATAGAAGTGGGAATGATCGCGGTACTTCTGTTTGCCATGAATATGATTTTCTATGTACGGATCAACAATTCCATGCAGAAGATGGATAACGTATATGCCAGCAATGCAGAACTTACCGAGCTTTCTCAGGTATTTGAGAAAGTACAGGACAATATGTACGACTATCTGAAGGTAAAGAGTTCGCAGGTATTGTTGGATTATTACCAGAATGAAGCGAAATACAGAAATCAGCTGGAGAAGCTTAATGAAAAAAATATCAATGATTCAGCAAAACTCCTGGAACGAAATATCCGTAAAATGTCAGAAACTTATCTGGACTGTACTGCAGAGACTGTAGCTGCCAAGCGAGGCAGAAATGTGGAGAAATATAAACGAAAATATGATGATGCAACCAAACTTTATGGATATATTCAGTCTTCCATAGATGAACTGAATAATCTGATGTTTCAGGAAAATTCCAGTACATATTCTGTGCTCCGCGCAGTGATGCGTTATCTGGAAATCAGCAATACGATCATTATGATAGTAATCGTTGCAGGAGGAATGATCCTGCTTATTCTGGCAACCAGAAAAATGTTTATTCCTCTTTCAAATATGGCAGAGACAGCGCAATTGGTTGGACAGGGAAATTTTCGTGTGAAGATGCATGATACAGATGCACAGGATGAACTGGGCGTGGTGACCAGAGCATTTAACACTATGGTGGAGAATCTGGATCTGTATATGGCGAGGACGAAAGCGAGTATGGAGAAAGAACAGCAGATGATGGAGCGTGAGCTACTAATGGAAAACCACCTGAAAGAAGCTCAGCTGAAATATTTTCAGTCTCAGATCAATCCACATTTTCTGTTTAATTCCCTGAATGCAGGCGCACAGCTTGCTATGATGGAGGATGCTGAACAGACAGGCATCTTTGTGGAGAAGATGGCGGATTTCTTTCGATATAATGTTAAGAAAGGACAGGAAGATGCCACTCTCGGAGAAGAGCTGGAAGCGGTTGATAATTATATTTATATTCTTAATGTCCGGTTTGCAGGTGACATTCATTTCAGTAAAGATGTGGATGAAACTCTGGAAAATGTCCGGGTTCCGAGTATGATTCTGCAACCTGTTGTGGAAAATTCGGTAAATCATGGAATACGTGATATTGAATGGGAAGGAAAGATTCATCTTAAAGTTACCGGGGATGCAGATTATATTCGCATTAGTGTAAAAGATAATGGAAAAGGAATGACACCGGAAAAGATAGAGAGTGTTCTGTCAGGAAATAAAGAACACAAGAGTGAAGAGGGCGATTCTACAGGAATCGGTATGAATAATGTGATCAGTCGTCTGGAACTTTATTATGAAGAAAAAGGGCTTGTGGAGATCAACAGTGATGGGGCGGACAAGGGAACAGAAGTAGTAATCTATATACCGGTTTAATCGAACCAGGCAAGCTACCTGATCCAATTGCGAGTATCAGCCTGACTTCTTACATAAAGAACTGGGAAATAAAGAGAATGTTTGGGGAGAGAAGTAATGTACAGAATTTTGTTAGCAGATGATGAAGGTATTATGTTGGAATCATTAAAGAAAATCATTGAATCCGAATATGGAAACGAATGCGAGATTCATTGCGCGAAGTCCGGCAGAGTGGTGGTGGAGCTGGCGCAGGCATATCCGCCGGATATCTGTTTCATGGATATTCAGATGCCCGGAATCAGTGGAATCCAGGCAATCAGAGAAATAAAGAAGTTCAACAGTTCCGCTGTTTTTGTGATCATTACCGCATATGACAAATTTAACTATGCAAAAGAAGCAGTGAGTTTAGGAGTTGAAGAGTTTCTTACGAAACCTGTAAATAAGAAAATTATCCTGGAAACCTGCGTGAAAATGATGGAGAAAGTAGATAAGACCCGAAAAAAGAGAAGCGATGACTTACGTATCAGAGAGAAACTGGAAACAGTTGTACCTATGATCGAGAGCGGGTATATCAACAATATACTGCTGCAGGATGATTTTGTTACTTATCAGGATAATTATACGCAGCTTTTGGATATTCAGCAGAAATATGGCTATATGATGGTTGTGGAATTTGGTGATTCTCTGGAGAATGGTGTGCTGAGTAATGCAGTTGGTGCAAGTGTGAAAGCAAACAAATTCTATTCTACATTCCGTGAAATTGCTCAGGATTTCTTTGAGTGTCTGGTTGGACCAATTATGGGAAACAGGATCGTGCTGCTGGTTCCATATGAAAATGCAACAGAAGATTATGAAGAACGTGTTGTCATTGTTACAAGGGCCAGAAATATGGTGCATAAATTTGAGAACAGGATTGACAGTATGTTTCGCTGTGGAATTGGCAGAGTCAAAGAACTTGGAAGCGTGAAAGAGTCTTTTCAGGAGGCTGTTGTGGCACTTCACGAGAGTACCAGCCACGTAGTACATATCGAGGATGTTCCTGTAGCACAGAAATATGAAGGGGAATATCCGAGAGATCTTGAGAGCAGGTATCAGAAACGCATTCTGGAAAAAGATGTGGCAGGAGCACTTAACTGTGCGAATGGTTTCTTTGAATGGATGAATGGACAGACTGCGGTTTCCAGAGAAGATGTGGAGATAAAAATTCTGGAACTTGTAATGGATGCAGAACGCAGGGCATTCTTTGCAGGAACCATGAGATATAATATTAATGACAGGCGTGGATATATCAGGGAGCTTCAGACTTGTCCGGATATGGAGAGTCTGTGCAACTGGTTTCTGGACAAAACAAGAGAAATCTGTACAAAGATGGAGAATTCCAAAGAAAAGGAAGCTGTCAGTGTGATAGACAGAGCCAAAGCATATATTGAGAAAAACTTCCGCAAAGATATTTCTCTGGATGATGTTTCTAGAGAGGTGGATATCAGTCCGTACTATTTCAGTAAACTGTTTAAACAGGAAACAGGCAAGAATTTTATTGAACATCTTACAGAGATTCGTCTGAAGAATGCCAGAGAACTTCTGCAAAATTCGCAGCTTTCCATTAAAGAAATATGTGCGCAGTCAGGATACAGCGATCCGAATTATTTCAGCAGGATTTTTAAGAAGTATGAAGGGGTTACACCAAGTGAGTTCAGAGAGAGGCTAGGCTGATGAGAAAATATGAAATAAGAAAAAATAGCAGAATAAAGAAATTGTTTCTGGGAGTATTGGTGCTTTGTATGGGAGCGGTGCTTCTGGCCGGATGCGGCTCTAAACCGGAGAAAGAGCAAACAGAAGCAGAAGAGACTGAATCGTCAGGAAAAGAAGAGGATAAGATACAGATCGGGCTTACCGTGGATTCTTTTGTCATTGAAAGATGGATCCGTGACAGGGATGTATTCGTGGCAACTGCCAGAGAACTGGGGGCAGATGTCAATGTACAGGATGCAGGAGCAGATGCAAACGAACAGATCAGTCAGATCGAATATTTCATCAGCAAGCAGGTAGATGTAATCGTGGTGATCGCCAGAGACTGCGGAGTACTTTCCGATGCGATCCAGAAGGCACACAGCGCGGGAATCCCGGTGATTTCTTATGACAGAATGATTAATAATGCAAATACGGATTTCTACATATCTTTTGACAACAGAAAAGTAGGAGAGATCATGGCACAGGCGCTGATAGACGCACTTCCGCAGGGCGGAGATATTTTTATGATCCAGGGGCCTTTGTCAGACAATAATGTCCATATGCTGAAAGATGGTTTTGATGATACAATTAAAAACACAAATCTGAATGTAGTTTATGAGGCAAACTGTGACGGATGGACTGCGGAACTTGCAGTTGGATACATGGAAGAAGCATTGGAAAAATATCCTCATGTGAAAGGAATTATGTGTGGAAATGATGATATTGCCAGCCAGGTAGTACAGGTACTTGCCGAAAATCAGATGGCAGGAAATGTAGTGGTAGTAGGACAGGATGGTGATCTGGCAGCCTGTCAGCGTATTGTAGAAGGAACCCAGTATATGACCGCGTTTAAGTCTATAGAAGATCTGGCAAGGGAAGCGGCCAAATATGCGGTAGAGATCGGAAGTGGAAAAGAGGTTTCTGAACTGGACGGTGTGACTGAGAAGGTAAATGACGGAACTTATGATATTCCGGCCAGAGTTCTTAAACCGACTGCTGTAACAAGAGAGAATATTGATGAAGTAATTATAGATGGAGGGTTCCATCGCAGGGATGAAGTATATCTTAATGCAGAATATAACTAAATAGGATGCTGCTGGATCGTTTCAAAAGTCAACTTGTTGATGTACTAGCATATTTTTGTAACAAAAATGTCTTGTTTCTTGCCAACCATGTCCAGATATCCCTGTGCTATAGTAACATCATCAAGAAAACGTGGGAAACGTAAAAAAGAAATGGAGGATTTTTACAATGAGAAAGAAAGTCGTATCTGCAATTCTTTGCGCATCAATGGTAGCTGGTATGGTAGTCATCCCGGGTGTAGCTGTTAAAGCGGATGATAAGAAACTGATTGGTGTTACAATGCCTACCAAGGACCTTCAGAGATGGAACCAGGATGGCGAGAACATGAAGAAAGAGCTGGAAGCAGCTGGATATGAAGTAGATCTTCAGTATGCATCCAATGATGTAAGTACACAGGTTTCACAGCTTGAGAACCAGGTAGCGAACGGATGTGACCTTCTGGTTGTAGCATCTATCGACGGAAGCAGCCTTGGCGAGCCTCTGAAACAGGCAAAAGAAGCAGGAATTCCGGTTATCTCCTATGACCGTCTGCTTATGAACTCAGATGCAGTTACATACTATGCAACATTTGATAACTACAAAGTAGGTCAGAAACAGGGCGAATACTTAGTAGACGCACTTGACCTTGACAATCAGGACGGACCGTTCAATATCGAGCTGTTTACAGGTGATCCTGGTGACAACAACTGTAACTTCTTCTTCGGCGGAGCAATGGATGTACTTCAGAAATACATCGACGAAGGTAAACTGGTAGTGAAATCCGGACAGACAGAGTTCGAACAGGTTGCAACTGCTAACTGGGACAGTGCAAAAGCTCAGGACAGAATGGATACTATCATCGCAGGTAACTACTCTGACGGAACAAACCTTGACGCAGTTCTCTGCTCCAACGACTCTACAGCACTTGGTGTAGAAAACGCTCTTGCAGCTTCCTACACAGGAGAGTATCCGATCATCACTGGTCAGGACTGTGATACACCAAACGTTAAAAATATTGTAGCAGGAAAACAGGCAATGTCAGTATTTAAAGATACACGTGCTCTTGCATCTGCAGTAGTTGGTATGGTTGATGCGATCATGAACGGCGAAGAACCAGAGATCAACGATACAGAATCCTATGACAACGGCACAGGCATTATCCCAACATACCTTTGCGACCCGGTTGTTGTAACTGTTGACAACTACAAAGAAACACTGATCGATTCCGGATATTACACAGAGGATCAGATCCAGTAATAAAAAGAACAACTGTACAGGCGGGCACAGTTCCCGCCTGTATTAATCAGTAATAAGTGTTTATTTTACAAGAAAATTTATCTTAGAAAAATCTATCTTGGAGGAAATTTCCGTTTCTTTCCAAGACGTACTTAAATGCTTTGTTATGGAAAGGGAGGGAAATAGAAATTGGCTAAGATACTTTTGGAAATGAAGAATATCACCAAAACTTTCCCGGGTGTAAAGGCACTGGACAACGTAAATCTTCAGGTGGAAGAAGGAGAGATCCACGCACTGGTAGGTGAGAATGGCGCCGGAAAATCTACCCTGATGAATGTATTAAGTGGTATTTATCCGTATGGAAGTTATGAAGGCAACATTATTTATAACGGTGAAATCTGTAAATTCAATACAATCAAAGACAGTGAAGAAAAAGGTATTGTAATCATTCACCAGGAACTTGCGCTGATTCCGTATATGACCATCGGCGAGAATATGTACCTGGGAAATGAAAGAGGAAAATCCTTCTCCATCAACTGGAATGAGACTTATGGAGAAGCTGACAAATATTTGAAAATAGTAGGACTGGAGGAATCCTCCAGAACTTTGATCAAGGATATTGGTGTAGGTAAGCAGCAACTGGTAGAAATCGCGAAAGCACTGGCAAAACATGCGAAACTTCTGATCCTGGATGAGCCGACAGCATCTCTGAATGAAGATGACTCTCAGGCATTGCTGGATCTGCTGCTGAAATTTAAAGAACAGGGAATGACATCTATCATTATTTCCCATAAATTAAACGAAATTTCTTATGTTGCGGATAAGATCACAGTTATCCGTGATGGTTCTACCATTGAGACTCTGGACAAGAAAGTAGATGACTTCTCAGAACAGCGTATCATTCAGGGTATGGTTGGCCGTGAGATGACAGACAGATTCCCGAAACGCCCTGATGTAAAAATCGGCGATGTTTCTATGGAAGTTAAGAACTGGACTGTTTACCATCCATTGTACTCAGAACGTAAAGTAGTAGACAATGTATCATTCAAAATACATAAAGGTGAAGTAGTTGGTATTTCAGGACTGATGGGCGCAGGCCGTACAGAGCTTGCCATGAGTATATTCGGAAAGAGCTACGGAACCAAGATTTCCGGTCAGATCTTTATGAACGGAAAAGAAGTAAAACTCAATACTGTACAGGAAGCAATCGATAATAAACTTGCTTATGTTACAGAAGACAGAAAAGGAAATGGACTAATCCTTTCCAAATCCATCAAAATGAACACATCACTTGCAAACATGAAAGGCATCAGCAATGGACAGGTTATTGATGCAGATAAAGAGTATGCGATAGCCGAAGAATACAGAAAAAAACTGAAAACAAAATGTCCATCTGTTGAGCAGAATGTAGGTAACTTAAGTGGTGGTAACCAGCAGAAAGTCCTTCTTGCGAAATGGATGTTCGCAGAACCGGATATTCTGATTCTGGATGAACCTACCCGTGGTATTGACGTAGGTGCAAAGTACGAAATTTACTGTATTATCAACGATCTGGTTGCAGCAGGAAAATCTGTTATCATGATTTCTTCTGAACTTCCGGAAGTACTGGGAATGTCAGACAGAATCTATATCATGAATGAGGGCAAGTTCGTAGGTGAGGTCAGCAAAGAAGAGGCAACATCCGAGCTGATCATGTCCAAGATCGTAAAATCAGGAAAAGGAGCGTAAAGAAGATGGAGAAAAAGCTTAGTTTTTCAGAAATATTAAAGAAATATACCATGGTGATCGTTCTGGTTCTGGTAGTCATCATGTTTACAGCAAACACTAAAGGTGTTATGCTTCTGCCGCAGAACGTAAATAACCTTGTAGCTCAGAACGCATATGTATTTATCCTTGCAACAGGTATGTTGTTCTGTATTTTAACTGGTGGTAACATCGACCTTTCTGTTGGTTCTGTTGTATGTTTCGTTGCAGCAGTCGGCGGTAAGATGATGGTTCTCAACAACATGAATCCATATCTTACAATGCTTGTTATGCTGATCACAGGTATTGCGATCGGTGCATGGCAGGGATTCTGGATCGCTTATGTACGAATCCCACCGTTTATCGTAACTCTGGCAGGTATGCTTGCATTCCGTGGTTTATCAAACGTAGTTCTTCAGGGACAGACACTGGCTCCAATGCCGGATGCCTACCTGGGACTGTTTAATAACTACATTCCGGATCTTTTTGGAAAAGAAGGATTTAATGTTACATGTTTTGCAGTTGGTATTATCGTTTGTGTTGTTTATGTTTTACTTGTTATGAAGAATCGTGCAGACCGTGCTAAGAAAGGTTATAGTGTAGAAGCTTTTGGCGGCGCAGCGATTAAGATGGTTCTGATCTGTGCAGTTGTTCTGGCATTTATGTTCCGTCTGGCTCAGTATAAAGGTATTCCGAACTCTCTGGTTTGGGTAGCTGTTATTATTGCGATTTATACATACATTGCTTCTAAGACAACTACAGGACGTTATTTCTATGCAGTTGGTGGTAATGAGAAGGCTACTAAGCTTTCCGGTATCAATACGAATAAGGTTTATTTCCTGGCTTATTTAAATATGGGTCTTCTGGCAGCTATCGCAGGTATGGTTACTATGGCTCGTCTGAATTCTGCTAACCCGCAGGCTGGTACAAACTTTGAGATGGATGCGATTGGTTCCTGTTTCATTGGTGGTGCTTCTGCTTATGGCGGAACCGGTACTGTTCCTGGAGTTATTATTGGTGCTCTTTTGATGGGTGTTCTGAACTTAGGTATGAGTATTATGGGTATTGACCAGAATATTCAGAAGGTTGTTAAGGGCCTTGTTCTGCTGGCAGCGGTTATTTTTGATGTTGTAAGTAAGAGAAAGTCATTCATTGTAAAATAAAAAATTGAATTCCTCCTTGGATTGGAAATTTTGGGCAGGGCGTGCAGAGATGCAGGCTCTGTTTTTGTGGCATTAAGGGACGCATAGAAAAATATTCTCTTTCGCGTGCGGTTTCGGACACTAAGATATTCTAAGCCATCAGAAATCTGCTAAAGGCATGAGCCGTCTTATCAAACTCGCTCCGTTGCAAACTTCGCTCAGACAGTGATGCAGCCGGCTCATAACGCAGATTTCTGATGGCTAAGAATATCTAAGTATCCTGCAAATGCACGCGAAAGAGAATATTTTTTATGCTGTTTAACCAAATCAAGTAAGCAACTGCTTCAATTGCGAAAAGCAATAAGCAGTGGGTGGGGACTTGCTTGTATCAGGAGGAGTGCAAGCTCCTTCTGATAAACTGCGGAGCAGTTATTTGGTGTAGAGCCACGTAGCGAAGCGGATTGCGAATATCCGCTTGACTGAACAGTGTAAATTCTTGTATAAATGTGCTTGTGGAATGTTGGGGGATGGAAGTATAATGTGAAAGAAGATTTTTTACGAAATAAGGAGATAGATTATGAAATATAATTCGGTGTTAGATTTACATACACATACAGTAGCGAGTGGTCATGCATATTGTTCTTTGAGGGAGATGGCGAAGGCGGCTTCGGATAAGGGGCTAGAGCTTCTGGGGATTACGGAGCATGCGCCGAGTATGCCGGGGACTTGTCATAAGTTTTATTTTCACAATCTTAAGGTTGTGCCGAGGGAGATGTATGGGATTCAGCTGTTGCTGGGATCTGAGGTGAATATTCTGGATTCGCAGGGGACTGTGGATCTGGGGGAGAAAACGCTTTCGAGTATGGATGTGGTGATCGCGAGTCTGCATACTCCGTGTATGAAGCCGGCATCTAAGCTTGAGAATACAGAGGCGTATCTGAATGTGATGAAGAATCCTTATGTGAATATTATCGGGCATCCGGATGATGGTAGGTATGAGATTGATTATGAAGCTTTGGTTCAGGGAGCAAAGGAATATGGTAAGGTTCTGGAATTGAATAATCACTCTATGGATCCTGACTGTACACGTGAGAATGCGGTGGTGAATGATACGGTGATGCTGAATCTGTGTATGAAGTATCAGGTTCCGGTTGTGATGGACAGTGATGCGCATTTTGATCTGTTGATCGGGGAGTTTGATCTGGCCAGAGATTTGCTGACAAAATTGAATTTCCCGGAAGAGCTGGTGCTGAACAGGTCTGTGGATGCGATCAGAAAATATGTGAACCGTAAATTTTGATATGTGTCGAAAATGGTAGATATATAAAGAGGATTTATTGCCCAGGGAGAGTTTATTTTAATAAAATCTGAAAATCTCTGATTTCTTTATGGTTAAACGCTTGCTTCTTATGTTTTAACGTGGTAAAATATCACTGTCAGAAATATGATACGGACATTCTAAATACATATGTCCGTCGAGTGAAGAATTGAAAGAATAGAAGAACAGGGTTCTAAAGGAGCAGGAAAATGAGTAAAAAGATCAGAACAGAGGCTGTGGATCAGCTTTTTGAAGCGATTCTTTGCCTGAAGGATAAAGAAGAATGCTATACTTTTTTTGAGGATGTATGCACGATCAATGAACTTCTTTCTTTATCACAGCGTTTTGAAGTTGCCAAGATGCTGATGGACAAAAGAACATATCTTGATATTTCAGAAAAGACCGGAGCTTCCACTGCAACGATCAGTCGTGTGAATCGTTCATTAAATTATGGTAATGATGGTTATGAGATGGTGTTCTCCAGAATGGAAGAGAAGGAAGCTAAGAGCGAATAAGATACAGAGGATGAAAGGACAGGTGGGGAGTCACCTGTTCTTTTTTGCTTTATCAAGAGGGACGCGCAGAAAAATAGTTTCTTTCATGTGCGGTTTCGGACACTAAGATATTCTAAGCTGCCCAAAATCTGCTAAAACCATGAGCCATCAAGGTCAAACTCGCTGCCGCTCAGACAGTGACCTTGATGGCTCATAACGCAGATTTTGGGCAGCTAAGAATATCTAAGTATCCTGCAAATGCACATGAAAGAAACTATTTTTCTGCGCTGGGTACTGGTAGCTGAGATTGAAGACATAAAAAGAGATTGGAACTTTGTGTTTTTATGGTAAAATTAAAAAATTATAAATATTATTTGTGAATAGCAGTACAGTGATTGGGGTAAACAAACATGAAAAAAAGGAAACCTAAAATAGAATTACGCTATTATTATATGCCGGCCGGAAGTCCGATTTTGCCGCTTCTTGGAGAACGCTGGGTGTTGAATTATGGAACGGGTGTGGATGATCTGCATTTTCATAATTTTATGGAAATCGGTTTTTGTTATTATGGGGAGGGAATTCTTACCTTGAATGAGGAGAAGATGTCTTTTTCAGGAAGGGAGTTTTCTGTGATTCCAGAGAAGTTTCCTCATACAACGAACAGCAGGGAAAATACAGTCTGCAAATGGGAATATCTGTTTATTGATGTGGAGGGATTTCTGAGAAAGAACTGTGAGACACCAATGCAGGCAGAAAAAATGATACGCAGGATTAATTCCAGGGCGTTGTTTATGAAGGAAGAAGAGCAGCCGTTTATTGCGGAGTGTATTATCAAGATTATGGATATTATGCGTAATGAGGAGGAATTTTATCTGCAGGAGGCAGCAGGAATTCTGATGGCTTTGCTGGTGCAGATCGCCCGGCTGAACAGAACTCCTGAACAGGAAATGATTTATGAAGAACAAAGCCGCAGTATGCGGATTATTTCGGATACACTGGACTATATCGCAGACCATTACAGGGAGAACATTAAGATTGCACGGTTATCTGCGAACTGTCATCTGAGTGAATCCCATTTCAGGAGGCTTTTTTCAAAATATGTACATATGAGTCCGGCAGAGTATGTGAATCTGGTAAGGATACGGACTGCATGTGAATATCTGAAAAAAACGGATAAGTCCGTTGCAGATATTGCCACAGAATGTGGATTTGCGACAGATTCTACTTTTAACCGGAATTTTCGGAAGATGGTTGGGATGTCACCTGCCGAGTGGAGAAAACGGGGAGAGAATTATGAGCAGCAGCTTCTTAAATTTGATATTCAGACAGAAGAAGGATGGTAGGTAAGCCGGCAAATCTGATTGCAGGGATGTAAAATTTAAGTGTATGGCAGATTTATATAAAGGCCGAAAATAAGCACTATATAGTCGAATATGCAAACTATAGGAAAAACGATGATGTTATAATCGGAATTACAAAGGGAAGCAAAAACTGCAAGAAAACGAACGATGAGGAGGAACAGGATGAACACATTTGACTATTCAAAAGTAAAAGATCCGCAATATTTCTGTGATAACCGAATGGAAGCTCATTCAGATCATGTATATTATAAAAACGTGAAAGAGATGCAGGTTGCTATACAGGAAGGAGAAAATACTTCTTTTCGACAGAGCCTGAATGGTTTATGGAAATTCCATTATGCACGTAATTACAGAAGCACAATCCAGGGATTTGAGAAAGAGGATTACTGCTGTTATGACTGGGATGATATTCATGTACCGGCACATATCCAGATGGAAGGATATGATGCACCTCAGTATGCAAATGTTCAGTATCCGTGGGAAGGCCATGAGGAAATCAATCCGGGCGAGATTCCGGAGAGATTTAACCCGGTGGCAAGTTATGTGAAATATTTTACAGTGCCGGAGCAGATGAAAGGAAAACGACTGTTTATCTCCTTCCAGGGTGCAGAGAGCGGACTTGTATTATGGCTGAACGGAACATTCGTTGGTTACAGCGAAGATTCTTTTACACCGTCAGAATTTGAATTAACCGATTATGTAAAAGAAGGTCAGAACAAGCTTGCAGCACAGGTATTTAAATGGACTTCCAGCAGCTGGTGTGAAGATCAGGACTTTTTCCGCTTCTCTGGAATTTACAGAGATGTATATCTCTACACAGTACCGGATACTCATGCCTATGATCTTCAGATCCGTGCAATCCCGGAAGAAAGTCTGGATGTGGCAGATTTGGAAGTGAAAGTAAAAACGTGGGGAAAGGGAAGTATTGTTTTCAGTCTTGAAAAAGATGGAGAGTGTGTACTGGAAGAAAGAAAAGTACTCAGGGGAACTGGCTCTGAAATAGAAAATTCGGCAGAGAATGTTCAGGAAGTTTATGTACAGAAAACAAGATGCAGTGGAACAGTAGAAAATCATTTTACATGGAAAATCAATAATCCGGAGTTATGGAGTGCAGAAGATCCGCAGCTTTATGATCTTACAATCGAACTTTATGATGAAGCAGGAATTCTTCAGGAAGTGATCCCGCAGAAGGTCGGTTTCCGCCGTTTCGAGATGAAGAACGGAATTATGACTTTGAACGGAAAACGTATCGTGTTCAAGGGAGTAAACCGTCATGAGTTCAGCTCTGTCAGCGGCAGACATGTTTCCGAAGAGGAACTTCGTAAAGATCTCCGCACGATGAAACAAAACAATATCAATGCAATCCGTACCTGTCATTATCCGGATGCATCTCTGATCTATCAGCTTTGCGATGAATATGGCATCTACATGATCGATGAGACAAACCTGGAATCTCATGGCTCCTGGGATGTGGCAGAGATTACAAAAGATTATACGCACATTGTTCCGCATAATAAACCAGAATGGCTGGACATGATGCTCGACCGTGCAAATTCCATGTACCAGAGAGACAAGAACCATCCTGCGATCCTGATCTGGTCTTGTGGAAATGAATCTTTTGGTGGAAAAGATATTTATGAAATGTCTCAGCTTTTCCGTAAAAATGACCCGACCCGCCTGGTGCATTATGAGGGACTTTTCCATGACCGCAGTTACAATGATACCAGCGATATGGAAAGTCAGATGTACCCATCTGTGGAAGCGATTAAAGAATTTCTTGCAAAAGACAGCAGCAAGCCATTTATCTGCTGCGAATATACTCACGCAATGGGAAATTCCTGCGGGGCCATGCATAAATACACAGACCTGACAGACACGGAACCGAAATATCAGGGTGGATTTATCTGGGATTACATTGACCAGTCCATTTATAAAAAAGACCGTTACGGAAAAGAGTTCCAGGCATATGGCGGAGATTTCGGAGAACGTCCGACTGATTATAATTTCAGTGGCAATGGAATCGCCTACGGTGGTGACCGCGAGGCATCCACGAAGATGCAGGAAGTGAAATTTAACTACCAGAACATTACAGCAGAAGTGACAGCAGATAGCGTAAAAGTGATCAACAAGAACCTGTTTGTAAACACAGATACTTTTGACTGCAAAGTGACACTTGCAAAGAATGGAAAAGTAATCGGCACAGAGACTCTGGAAACAGCAGTAGAGCCGTTGAACGAAAAAGAATATAAACTTCCATTTGGAAAAGCAGAGAATCCGGGAGAATATGCAGTTACCGTTTCTTTCCATCTGAAAGAGGAGAAAGTATGGGCACCTGCAGGTCATGAGATTGCATTTGGACAGTATGTATATCAGGTTGAAGAAACTATTGCAGAAAAACTTCCTCAGAAGCCACAGATCATCCGAAGCACACACAATATCGGTGTCCGCGGCGAACACTTCGAGGTGATGTTCTCCGTTCTCAACGGTGGTCTTGTTTCCTACAAATATGCAGGCAAAGAGATGATCGAAGCTATCCCGAAACCAAACTTCTGGCGTGCACCTACAGACAATGACTGTGGAAATCTCATGCAGATGCGTTATGCACAGTGGAAAATTGCCAGTATGTATTTAAGCCACAAAGAATACAGAAAAGGTGCATACGGCCCATCCAATTTACCGCAGGCAGAAGAAACAGACAATTCTGTAAAAGTAACATTTACCTATCTGATGCCAACCACACCAGCCAGTGAGTGCCAGCTCACCTACGAAGTATTCGGTGATGGAAAAGTAACAACCACTTTAACTTATGACCCTGTAAATGAACTTGGTGATATGCCGGAATTTGGTGTGATCTTTAAGTTTAATGCTGACTATGACCATGTACAATGGTACGGACTGGGTGAAGCCGAAACCTATGCAGACCGTAAAAAAGGTGCAAAACTTGGCATTTACCAGAACCTTGTTGAGGATAACATGGCAAAATACATGGTTCCGCAGGAATGCGGCGCAAAAGAGGAAGTACGCTGGGCGTCCATCACAGACCGTAAAGGCAGAGGAATCCGCTTTGAAATGGATAAAGAACCAATGATGTTCTCTGCACTTCCATACACTCCACACGAGATGGAAAATGCCATGCATCCATATGAACTCCCGCAGATCCATTACACTGTGATCCGCGTAGCCAAAGGCCAGATGGGAATTGGCGGCGACGACAGCTGGGGAGCATACACCCATCCGGAATATTTGTTAAATGCAGATGGAAAGATGGAATTTTCCTTTAGCTTTAAGGGAATCTGATAAAGTAATTATTTAATGAAAGGCTATTTTCGGTTACAGGAATGTAATTGAGAATAGCTTTTTTTATGTCACAGGAAATTACTCCGTAATGTTCCTGTGACATAAAAATACAAATTAAAGTTTGGTGAAGAAGATTGACGAATGCTTTATGGCATTATAAGATTAAGAGATAAGAAAATGAAGTAAACAGTAGTAGGAAAGCAGAAATAATTATGGAAGATTCATATGTCTTACAATTACAGGAGCCTAAATTTAAAGAGTTTTATTTAAGCTACAGCGGCTACGCACAATGCAGGCCGCTGCATTGCTATGGTCCGGCATCCCGTCCGCATTATCTGATCCACTTTGTACTCAAAGGAAAGGGAATGTACCAGGCATCCGGACAGAAACATTACCTTACAGCAGGCCAAGGATTTTTGATCGAGCCGGGAACACAGACATTCTATCAGGCAGATAAGGATGATCCTTGGAGCTATTTCTGGATCGGAGTAGGCGGCACAAATGCGGGAAAATATATCAGGGATATCGGATTAAACAGCGAACAGTTGATCTTTCACTCAGAAAGTGGAGAAGAATTAAAGAAGATTGTGCTGGACATCCTGAAACATACAGAAATGACTACTGCAAATCTGTATTATCTGCAGGGAAGACTGTACGATTTTTTTGCTGTGCTGGCAAGAGATGTGGTGATTGATTCTTATGCAGATACATTAAAAGAAAAAGAATATGGAAAAGAAAACGTGTATGGAGAATATATTAAAGAAGCCATGTCATTTATAAAGAATGAATATGCCAGTGGATTCGGCGTACAGGAACTTGCAGAACATTTAAATGTGAACCGCAGCTATCTGTATACAATTTTTATGAAAGAACTTAATATTTCTCCTAAAGATTTCCTGCAGAAATACCGTGTTACAAGGTCAAGAGAATTACTGGTGCTTACAGACTTGTCTGTAGAATCCATAGGAAAGTCATGCGGTTATGAGAATGCGGAGCGCTTTACCCGGGCATTTAAACAGGAAACAGATCTGACGCCTACACAGTTTCGCAGACACTATAGAAATGAGAACCGCAGAAAGCTGGAAATTACAAAAGAGGAATTGGAAAATCTTATAAACCGATAACATTTTGAGGGTTTTAACGAACATAATGCCATAACACATAAAAAAAAACTTTTTTATAATAAGAAGACAAGTAAATTAGTTTTACAGAAAAAAGGTACATTCAATTCTTTTGATTGTATTATTTTCTGAATTATCGTAGAAAGGAACAAGTATGAGCATTATTTATCACGCAAGTTCAAAAACATTCCATTTATATAACAATGACATCAGTTACATTATGATGGTCCTTTCAAATGGACACCTTGGAAATCTCTATTTCGGCAAAAAAATTCACGACAGAGAAGACTTTTCTTATCTTCTTGAGATGAAACAAAGACCAATGACTGCCTGTGTTTATGAAAGCAACCGCAAATTTTCGTTGGAACATCTGAAATTGGAATACCCAGTGTATGGAAGTTCTGATTATCGTCAGCCGGCAGTGGAAATCCTGCAGGAAAATGGCAGCAGAATTTCAGATTTTACATATGTCAGTCACACGATCATTAATGGTAAACCAAAACTTCAGGGACTTCCGGCTACTTACACGGAGAAGGACGAAGAAGCGCAGACTTTATGTGTAAAACTGAAAGATAAAGTAACCGGTATTGTTCTGGAATTGCTTTATACTATTTTCTCGCAGGGAGGAATCATCACCAGAAGTGCCAGACTTACAAACGAGGGGACATCACCGGTACATCTTTTAAGTGCAATGAGCCTCAGTCTGGATCTGCCGGACAAGGATTATGTATGGATGCAGTTCTCCGGCGCATGGTCCAGAGAACGTCATGTGAAAGAACGCAGACTTGAGCAGGGAATCCAGTCAGTAGGAAGCATTAGAGGAAATTCTTCTCATGAGCATAACCCGTTTATTATACTGCGCCGTCCGTCAGCCACAGAGACTGCCGGTGAAGTAATGGGATTCAGTCTGATCTACAGCGGAAATCACAGAATGCAGGCAGAAGTGGATACACACGATACGACCCGTGTCACAGTGGGAATCAATCCGCAGAACTTTGACTGGAAATTGGATTGTGGCGAAAGCTTTCAGACTCCGGAAGCAGTCGTTGTATTTTCTGACCAGGGCTTAAATGGAATGAGCCAGACTTTTCATAAACTCTATCAGAAGAGACTTGCCAGAGGTTACTGGAGAGACCGTCCAAGACCAATTCTGAACAACAACTGGGAGGCTACTTATTTCGATTTCACAGAAGACCGTCTGGTAGAAATCGCAGCAAAGGCAAAAGAATGCGGCGTAGAATTATTTGTGCTGGATGACGGATGGTTCGGAGCACGAAGCAATGACTATGCAGGACTTGGTGACTGGATAGCGAACAGAGAGCGTCTGCCGCGTGGAATTAAGGGAATCGCAGACAGGATTGAAGAAATAGGAATGAAATTCGGTCTGTGGTTTGAGCCGGAGATGGTCAATAAAGATTCTGATCTTTATCGTGCACATCCGGACTGGATTCTGCAGACACCAGAGAGACATTCCTGCCATGGCAGAAACCAGTATGTTCTGGATTTCTCCAGAAAAGAGGTTGTGGACTGCATTTATGAAATGATGTATAAGATTCTTTCGGAGGCAAAAGTTTCCTACATTAAATGGGATATGAACAGAAGCATCACAGAATGTTATTCTGCAGCACTTCCGGCAGAACGTCAGGGAGAAGTGTTCCACAGATATATTCTTGGAGTTTATGATCTGTATGAACGATTAAACACAGCATTCCCGCAGATCCTTTTTGAGTCCTGCGCAAGCGGCGGCGGACGTTTTGACCCAGGAATTCTTTACTATGCACCACAGGGATGGGCAAGTGATGATACGGATGCAGCAGAGCGTGTGAAGATCCAGTATGGTACAACCATGTGTTATCCGGTAAGCTCTATTGGAAGTCATGTTTCTGTAGTACCGAATCATCAGCTGAATCGCAGAACTCCGTTACATACAAGAGCAAATGTAGCTTATTTCGGAACTTTCGGATATGAGCTGGATCTGAACAAATTGTCTGATGAGGAAATCAGCGAGGTAAAAGAGCAGATCGCATTTATGAAAGAATACAGAGAACTGATCCAGTTTGGAACATTCTACAGACTGAAAAGTCCTTTTGAGGGAAATGAAACTGCATGGATGACTGTCAGTGAGGACAAAAAGACAGCACTGGTATTCTGGTACAGGGAGAGAAATGTAGTAAACGCAGATTTCACCAGAGTCGGTCTGCAGGGACTGGATCCGGATTTCATTTACAAAAACAAATATAACGGAACAGAGAACTATGGAGATGAGCTGATGAATCTGGGGCTGCTCACTACAGACTGCACTGCCGGTGAGCCGACTGCGGAAGAGGTGCCTTGTACAGATTACGAATCCAGGATTTATGTTTTTACAGCAGAATAATTGTACATTTTGCGAGACAGATATTCACGGATAAATGGAGAATATTTGATATAAGTGATAATTAGAGCCATAGCAATTTCATAAAATAAAGTAAATCAGATGAAACACGCTCTGGTGACAGAGTAACAGTTTCAAAATTTTAATTAAAAAGCAGGCAGAACAATCACACGGGATCGTCTACCTGCTTTTCGTCAAATTTATCCATCATTTCTTTATGAGTCTTATAATGCTTCGGACTCATTCCAAATTTCTTCTTAAAAGCTTTGGAAAAAACAAGCTGGTCTTCATAGCCTACATTATTGGCAATCTCTTTAATAGAAAAACTGGTGCTGACCAGAAGACTGGCAGCTTTATGCATCTTATAATCGATCAGGAAATTCTGAGCTGACATTCCCAGCTCCTTCTGAAAGGCACTGTTCAGATAGGCACGACTGATACCGATGTTATCTGCAATATCAGCGATTCCGATTCCTTTTTGATACATGTCTTTAATATACTCAATAGCAAGCTCCACATAAACACTGGTGCTGTAAGCATATTTAGCACTTTTTCTGCTCTGGGCAGACTGCTGTTCGTGAAAGTCGGCAAGTTCGGCTAACAGCAGGATCAGATAAGCCTGACGTTTGAGATCATTGGCTTTGGAAAGCTGCTTATGATTCAGCATATGGTCAATATATTTAAGCACAACTTTCGAATCAGGAGCAGGAAGAACCAGTTGATTTTTGGAAAATCCGCATTCTCTTACAAGAGAATGTGCACGGATTCCGCGAAAACCGATCCAGGCGTAAGTCCATGGATGCGTTTCATCAGCACCATATGTGATTGGTTCATTTGGATAGATCACGAACATCTGCCCGGGTGTGATACTCCAGGTCTGGCCTCCGGCAGAATAAAATCCGGTACCGTCCAGTACAAAATGGATGATAAATTCCTCTCTTGGCATGGAACAGATATGTCCGGGAGGGCAGTGTTCTTTACCCGTGTGGATCAGACTGATATCAAGAGAGCCCTCTTTCAGATTTTCAAGACAGCGAAAAGTAGCGCTGTCCGTGTATTTTACATTTGGCATTTGCGCAAGTCCTTTTTCTATTTTCTTTTGCATCCATAGCAATCTCCTTCTGATAAACTGCGGAGCAGTTATTTGGTGTAGAGCCACGTAGCGAAGCGGATGCTTTTATCCGCTTGATTCCGGATTATCAGAGTGCGAAATGGATTATTTACGGGGATTGCTATAATTTTTTATATGAATATCACGGGATACTGCAGGTGAAAAACTGAATAATGAGAAAATATGTCTCTTTGCGAAGATATCGGATGTTGATATAAAGACATAAGTACCGATATCCTGCAAATATGCATAAATTCAAGCACTTGTTGACATTTTACCATATATTCGGCGATTTTTCCATAACGATTATGACATAAATTCATTTCATTAGTCCATTTAAAAAAAATAGACAAAAACGTATAATAAGAATCACAAGGAACACGTCAGAATGACGAATAAAGGAGGATGTATATGAGAAAAAACATGAAAAAACTCACAGTCGCAACAGTAATCGGTGCTATGACAGTTACAGCACTTGCACCTGTAAGCGCACAGGCAAAAGATAAGACTCTGACTGTTGCAATCTGGGATAACGGACAGAAAGCCGGACTTCAGGAAATTATGGATGAGTTCACAGCAGAGACCGGAATCAAAACTGAACTTCAGGTAGTAGAATGGAGCAGCTACTGGACACTTCTTGAAGCAGGTGCATCAGGCGGAGATATGCCAGACGTATTCTGGATGCATTCTAACGAAGCAGTAAGATATATGTCAAACGACATCTTACTTGACCTGACAGACAAGATCGCAGACAGCGACAAACTGGAAATGGACAAATTCCCGGAAGATATCAAAGAAATGTATCAGTGGGATGGAAAGACATATGCAGTACCGAAAGATATCGACACAATTGCTATGTGGTACAACAAAGATATGTTTGATGAAGCAGGAATCGACTATCCGGACGGAAGCTGGACATGGGATGAGTTCTATGATATTGCTGAAAAACTTACAAAAGAAGATGGAAGCCAGTATGGTTTCGCAGCAAACCCATCCAACGAGCAGGATACATGGATGAACATTGTTTACTCCATGGGCGGATGCGTACTGACAGACGACAACAAATCCGGATTTGATGATCCTAACACTATCAAAGCAATGGAATTCGTTGACAAATGCGTAAAGAACGTAATGCCTCCTGCATCTACAATGTCTGAAACAGGTACAGACGTACTCTTCGGATCAGGTAAAGTAGCTATGATCTCTCAGGGATCCTGGATGGTATCTGCTTTCAAGGACAACGATTACATCAAAGAACACTGCGATGTAGCAAGACTTCCAAAAGACGCTGAAACAGGAGAGAGCGTATCCCTGTACAATGGTCTTGGATGGGCAGCATCTGCAAACACAGATATGCCAGACGAAGCTTTCCAGTTGATCGAGTGGTTCGGTTCCAAAGATATGCAGCAGAAACAGGCAGACCTTGGTGTAACAATGGCAGCTTATGAAGGAATGTCTGATGGATGGGTTAACAGTGTTGACTGCTTCAATTTACAGCCATACATGGATGCAATGGACAACATCGTATTCAGACCACACACAAATGCAACACTTGCATGGTGGAACCCAATGTGCGAAGAACTCAAGAAACCATGGAATGATGAAGAAAGCATGGATGATGCATGCGCAAACATCGTTACCATTATGAATGACGCCATCGCAGAAGAGTCCTATTAATAAAGCCATTAAACAGGAACTTACATAAAAAAACAGGAAAGCTGCCGCAAAAAAGTCCCGATCATGTGACAGAAATAAAGTTACAGAAAAGCAGACTGGCATGCGGCAGCTTTCTGCCTGAAAAATCCTGTTTCATACAAAATTTAACCGAATGCGGATATCCGCTTGAAACAATAAGAGAAATAGTAATGATCCAGATGTTTACGAAAGTACTGGAGAATTACCGGAATTATATTATAAGAAGGAGTGAGAGCCGTGGCAAATCCAAAGAAAGGTACCAGTCAGGCGCGGAATGAATTCATCTGGGGATGGGCATTCATTCTTCCGACAATGCTTGGTCTGATCATCTTAAATATCTATCCGATCTTTAAGACCATTTATGAGAGTTTTTTCAAAACCGGAGATTTCGGTAAAGGAAATATCTTCATTGGTTTTGACAACTACGTAAAGCTGTTCCATGATGCGGAAGTATGGCAGGCATTATTAAATACATTTAAATATGCCATTGTGGAAGTTCCGTTTTCCATTGCAATCGCACTTGTACTGGCAGTTTTATTGAACCGTAAAATGAGAGGTCGTGCTGTTTACAGAACTATCTTCTTCCTGCCTATGGTTGCTGCACCGGCTGCGATCGCCATGGTATGGAGATGGCTGTTTAACTCAGAGTTCGGCCTGCTCAACCATATTTTTAATACAAAGATTAACTGGATCTCCGATCCGAGAATTGCAGTTTATGCGATCGCAGTGATCGGTGTATGGTCCATCATTGGTTACAATATGGTTCTTTTCCTGTCTGGTCTGCAGGAAATCCCGAGAGATTATTATGAAGCAGCAAGCATTGACGGAGCAACTGGTGTAAAACAGTTCTTCCATATTACAATTCCGCTGCTTTCACCGACTATTTTCTTCGTAATGGTTACCCGTGTTATCGGCGCCATGCAGGTATTCGACCTGATCTTCATGGTTATGGACAGAAACAATCCTGCACTTTACAAAACACAGTCACTCGTTTATCTGTTCTACCAGAATTCCTTTGTACAGAATAACAAAGGCTATGGTTCAACAATCGTTGTACTTCTTCTTGTTGTAATTATGATCATGACAGTATTCCAGAACATTGCGCAGAAGAAGTGGGTTCACTATAACTAAGGAGGGATAATTATGTCAGCAAGAGATAAAGCAAACAGAGTTCTGATCCATGTTATCCTGATCCTGGTATCTATCACGATGCTGGTTCCTTTTATATGGATGATCCTGACAGCTTTTAAAACTATGACAGAAGCAACTTCTGTTAACCCGTTTGTAATCTTCCCGTCCACATGGAGATGGGACAGTTTCAAAGAAGTAATCGAAAATATGGATTTCTTACATCTGTATATCAATACCTTACTTCTTATCCTTGGCCGTGTTATCTGCGCAGTCCTCACAGCAACACTGGCAGGTTATGCATTTGGACGTCTGAACTTCAAAGGTAAAAACCTGATGTTCTCTTTGGTACTTTTCCAGATGATGGTTCCTGGACAGATTTTCATTATCCCGCAGTACTTAATGGTAAGTAAGATGGGAATGCTCAATACCATTTTTGCCCTGGTATTTCCTGGTATCGTTACTGCATTTGGTACTTTCCTGCTGAAACAGGCATATATGGGACTTCCGAAAGATCTGGAAGAAGCTGCCCGCCTTGACGGATGCAACATCGGACAGACATTCCTGTTCATCATGGCTCCTCTGACACGTTCTTCCATGGTGGCACTGGGAATCTTTACCGCAGTATTTGCATACAAAGACCTGATGTGGCCTCTGATCTGTAACAAAGATGTAATGCCTCTATCTGCAGCACTTGCAAAAATGCAGGGACAGTACACAAGTAACTATCCTCAGTTAATGGCAGCATCTCTGCTTGCATGTATCCCGATGATCGTACTGTACCTGATCTTCCAGAAACAGTTCATCGAAGGTATCGCAACATCCGGCGGTAAGCTGTAAATAAAAGAGTTTTGGTAAAACAGAAAACAAAATGGTTCATGTGAATGAAACTATTCATCTGAACTGTACAGGCAGGCTTTTGTTATAAAAATAGAAAGTGAAACATAACAAAAGCTTGCCTGAAACTGGATAAAGTCGGAAACAGAAATAAAATTAAGATTAAGATGATAAGGAAGGGGTAATAGAAATGAAACCAGGAAGTCTTTATGACAGAATATTTGGATTTTTAGGTCAGTTAATCGCATTGAATTTACTATGGATCGTGTGCTCTCTTCCTGTTATTACAGCAGGGGCATCCACCACTGCTTTGTATTATTGTACATTAAAACTCCACAAGGATGGAGATATCCGTGTATTTCATGATTTTTTTAAGAGCTTTAAGCAGAACTTCAAACAGTCAACTCTGATCTGGATCCTGATGGCAGCAGTTGCAGTATTTCTTTATATGGAGAAAGAAGCGTTGGTAACTATGCCTGGTTCCATGCCACAGATTTTCAATTACGTGATTCTGGCGGTATGTATTCCGCTGATTGCCATTGCACTGTACATATTTCCGACAGTTGCAGCATTTGAAAACAAAACAATGACTTTGATCACAAACGCATTTTATTTTGCGGTTAAACATATAGGTTATGCGATAGCAGTGGCAGTGATCACGATCCTGCCAATGACCATGACACTTGTAGATGCAAAACTTTTTCCGGTATATCTGCTGATCTGGCTGATGGTGGGATTTTCCCTGACAGCCTATGCAGATTCCTGGTTTATGTGGAAACTGTTCAAACCGTATTTCAAAGAGGACGAAGAAGAACATCACTATGTAGATACAGAACCGGATCAGTATGCTTTTTAACAAAAAAACAACAAAGAAATGAGAGGTACAGAGTATGGAATGGATTAAGTATCATGAGGCAGAAAAAGTATTTGACCTGAGAACAGAAAACAGCACCTATCAGATGCAGGTAAGAGAGTATGATACTCTGGTTCATCTGTATTATGGATGCCCGGTAGGGGATTCCCTGATTACGGACAGGATTGTATGTGTGGACAGAGGATTCTCCGGAAATCCGTATGAAGCAGGAAAAGACAAAACATTTTCCCTGGATACTCTGCCGCAGGAATATACAGCTTACGGAAACGGAGATTATCGTATCAATGGTCTGGAAGTAGAGCAGGCAGACGGCAGCGACACTGCAAATCTGAAATTTGAATCCTATGAGATCACAAAAGGAAAATACAGCCTGAAAGGTCTCCCTGCAATGTTTGCAAAAGAAGATGAGGCAGAGACATTGGAGATTGTCCTGGCAGACCGTGTCAGCGGACTGAAAGCACATCTTCTCTACAGTGTATTCCCACATCTGGATGTGATCACCAGAGCAGTTCGTCTGGAACAGACTGGTGAGACACCTGTTACAGTAAAGAAAGCAATGTCTATGGAAATGGATTTTGAATATAGAGAAATGGATGCAGTTCATTTCTATGGCAGACATAACGTAGAACGTCAGATGGAAAGAACACATCTGGGTCATGCAAACTGGTCTGTAGGAAGTATTCGCGGCACTTCCAGTCATCATCATAACCCATTTGTAATCCTCTGCGACAGAAACACAGAAGAAACATATGGAAACTGCTATGGATATGCACTGGCTTACAGTGGAAACTTTACATTTGAAACAGAGGTAGATCAGGTAGGACATACCCGTGTGGTAATGGGAATCCATCCATATCATTTCGCATGGACACTGGAAAAAGGTGACACATTTGAAACTCCGGAAGTGATTATGTCATATTCCGCAGAAGGATTTGGAAAACTTTCCCGCATTTATCATGATGCATACAGAAATAACCTGATCCGCAGCAAATACGTAGAACAGCCAAGACCAATCCTCGTAAACAACTGGGAAGCTACCTATTTTGATTTTGATGCAGACAAACTGTATCATATTGCAGAAGAAGCCAGGAACATCGGCTTGGATATGTTTGTTCTGGACGATGGATGGTTTGGCAAAAGAGATAATGACTGGTGCGCACTTGGTGACTGGGAAGTAAATGAAGAGAAGATCAAAGGTGGACTTCCTGCACTTGCAGAGAGAATCCACGGACTTGGACTGAAATTCGGTCTCTGGGTAGAGCCGGAGATGATTTCCGAGGACAGTGATCTCTACAGAGAACATCCGGACTGGGCATTGAAGATTCCGGGACGTGCTATGAACCGGAGCAGACATCAGCTCAATCTGGACATTACCAGAAAAGAAGTCCGTGACCATATCATGAACCAGATTTTCAAAGTTCTGGATGCATGCAAGGCAGATTATGTAAAATGGGATATGAACCGCAGTGTAGACAACGTATTCTCCGCAGCACTTCCAAAAGAACGCCAGGGAGAGGTTTATCACAGATATGTACTTGCAGTATATGAAATGATGGAAAGCCTTGTGCAGAGATATCCAAATCTCCTGTTTGAATCCTGCTCAGGTGGCGGCGGAAGATTTGATGCAGGAATGCTCTATTATTCTCCGCAGATCTGGTGCAGCGATAACACTGATGCTATTGACAGACTGAAAATCCAGTACGGTACTTCTTTCGGATATCCGGTAAGTGCAATGGGGGCTCATGTCAGCGTATGCCCGAACCACCAGTCCGGCAGGATCACACCATTCGAGACAAGAGGAACGGTTGCATCATCCGGTACATTTGGCTATGAACTGGATCTGATGAAGATGTCCGAAGAAGACAAAAAGACAGCCAGAGAGCAGATTCTGAAATACAAAGAAATCGAGCATCTGGTACAGTCCGGAGATTACTATCGTCTGATAAATCCATTTGAAAACAACAACCATGTACTCTGGCAGTTCGTATCCAAGGACAAAAAAGAGACAGTTGTATGTGGCGTAAGACTCCACAGCGAAGCTAATCCGTATATCTATCTTTTCTATCCTCAGGGACTGGATGCAGATCTGCATTACGAAGACATTGCAACCGGAAAAGTATACACAGGCGCAGCACTGATGAAAGCAGGACTGCCATTACCACTGACAACAGGCGATTACCAGCCAATCAGATTTACATTTAAGGCAGTGGAGAAATAATTTTGCCAGATGTACCATAGATGGCAATAAAATATTATGAATAATAACCAGGAATTACTTATCAAAAAGATGAGTAGATTCCTGGTTTTTTTTTAAATTTGCAAAAAATTCAGTTTGTAATGTTTCTGGATAGATATAGCTGGAAAGTTTGAAAAATAGTACAATTTTTTAATACTAATAAATTTCATAGTTACTTTCAATAAACCTATTGATATAGTATAATGTCTCCAAAAAAATAAAGGGATATTATGAAAAATTATTCTGAAGAGGATGTCTGGTTTCACAAAAAAGAAAAGAGAATCTACAGTCTTATATATCGTCCGGATCATGTACAAAAAGCACCACTGATCATTATCTGTCATGGATTTGGAGGTTCACATAAAGTAAATCTGATAAGTGCAGATATTTATGCAAATGCGGGATATGCAGTTTGTTCTATGGATTTCTGCGGCGGTTCAGATAAAACGATCAGTGATGGTTCTGTAACAGAGATGTCTGTACTTACAGAAAAAGAAGACCTTTTGACAGTGATAGAACAGGCAGGAAAGTTGCCTTATATTGATGAAAAAAGGATTTGCTTATGGGGAGAAAGTCAGGGAGCATTTGTGGCAGCATTGACAGCAGCAGAGATTCCGGACAAGATCAGAGGAGAAATTCTTTTGTACCCGGCATTAAATCTTCCAGATATGGGAAAAAAACAGTTTGAGAAAAAAACGGATATAACAGAAAGCATTCTGTGGGACATCAGGCTTGGTCCTGTATATTATCAGGATATGTGGGATATGAATGTTTATGGATGTATTTCCGGCTATCATGGTCCTGTTCTGCTTCTTCATGGTGATCAGGATGAAATTGTGCCAATAGAATATTCAGAAAATGCAAAGAAAGTATTTAGAAATGTGGAATATCATGTGATTTCGGGGCAGGGACACAGCTTCTATAATGAAGCTGGAAGAAAAGTTGATGCAATGATATTGGAATTTTTAAATAAAAATCGTTAAAACAAAAAGGGTTACAGTGACAGTATTTTTGCTGTTATTGTAACCTTTTTCAAATTATTTTTTCTTTTTATCAGTATGTTCAGGCTTTGGATTCATCCCGTCGATCAGATGCTCGATCATCATTTTCTTCACATAAACATCAAAACTTAACAGACAGATAAAGGAAAATCTTTTCAGGTTTTCCTGATCTTCTTCATCAGCATTCTCGAAAGTATCCTGCGCTGTTTTGTATTTGCGGAGCAGGTCTTTTTTGAGAGATTCAATCTGCTCTTTTTCCATGCTGAAAACTTCATTATAAATGTATGTCATATCTTTCTCAGTCATAGACTTGAAATATTTCTGCGCGATCGGTGTGAGCAGAGTCTGAATATCATTGATGGAAAGAATATTCTTAAAATAATAAATAAAGATCAGCATCAGTACATGCTCGCGGGAATAACGCTTCTTTTCCGGCGGAGGGAGAAGCTTATTCTTGGCATAATTGTTGATCATGGTTTTGGTAAGAATCTTGTCATCATTGTAGCGTTTGGTAGAAGCAAGCTGCTCTTCCATAAAGGTTGTCACCTGATCCATGTATAACTCAATATTTGGAATATCTTCCGGTTTAATATAATCAATCCTGGATACACTTTCCAGAATACTGTTTATCATATCTTTTTCATCGATTGTCATCTTTAATCACCTCTGTTCCTTATTATATAGTTTTAAATACTACTTGTAAATGTTTTTTTACTGAATAGATAAATTTCTTGGAAAGTTGGAGACAAAGTTGATAAACTTCTTTAGGCTAGAATCAATAGCGGTGTAAACGAAAAAGCAGTCTTAAACTATAGAAAAACTGCCCTTTCGTTTGCACCGCGTTTGATTTTGCCAAAGTGAACAAAGTCGCGTCCGTGTAGCCG